>ERZ779919.568-NODE-568-length-17133-cov-8.32802_pt1 | contig 17133 bp, 19 predicted proteins | sample MGYA00511349_ERZ779919 | MGnify/ENA primary metagenome ERZ779919 (study PRJEB29588, sample SAMEA2147384) | human gut metagenome | biome: human gut; feature: human-associated habitat; material: faeces | place: Denmark | collected 2008/2010 ...
TGGTACGGCTCATGCCACTTGATTCACAGAGCACATCAACGGAAAATTCAGGGTTGTTTATATTCTCATCCACGATTTTCTTAGCATTTGATATAAACTTCCAATCAAGGCTGTTAGTACCGTTTGCAGATGGAACCATTGATTTCGCTTCTATATCCAGATTGGCATATCTCATGCGCAACAGTTCCCGGTTTGCCAACAGATTAGCGATATTCGCCCGTAATATTTTCACGCTGAAAGGTTTGATGAGATATTCGTCCGCACCAATCGACAGTCCATCCAGAATATTATTTTCTTCTCCCAAAGCAGTGAGCAACAACACAGGAATATGTGAAATTTCAATATCACTTTTGATAGCCACACACAATTCATCTCCCCGCATCTCTGGCATCATGATATCAGAAAGAACCAGTTCCGGCCAATATTCTTTGATAATAATCAATGCTTCCTTTCCGTTAGCGCAAGCTTGTACATTATATATAGAAGACAATGAACTGACCAGATAGGAGCGTAGCTCATCATTGTCTTCTACAACAAGAATCCGTCGTAAATTTGGATCATCTATCGTAGCGGTTGTCTTTGCCGGTACATTCGGAGCGGGCAGTACAGGAGCCAACGCCTCAAATTTAGAAGATGCTTCGTCACTGATACTTTGAGAAGTCTTATTCTTTTTCGGAAAAACAATTTTGATTGTCGTACCTTGTAAGGGGGAAGAAACGATGCGTGTCAAAGTTTGGTCGGTCTGAAAATATCTGATTGCTTTGGTTTTCAAAGCGTTAGAACGGGGTAGGAGTGAGCTGGGTGGAAAAACGAAGCGTTTACATCGCTTTACATCGAGCTTACATTTGAACCTTGTTTGAACGCCGTTCAAATGAATCTCTTTACATTAGGAGTGGAGTAGGGGAGAATTCAGGCAGTATGGTATTATTTCACTCCGATGCTTTGCCCAGGCCATACTTCCATATACAAAGATAACCAAATGGTGTGATTTATGCAAGTGGAGTAGGGGAGCGCTTCGCTTCTCTCCTATTTTTATTTATTGAAATTATTCCATATAGCTGATATTTGGTATATTTGCAGTGAAATAAATACTATATATCATGAGTAAAGTTATCCATGTACATTTGATTTTTGAGAAAAAGAACATCTACTTTGGTAGTATATCGGCCATTTTTGAAACTCTGACGGAGAAACAGGTCGGAATCACTAAGAGTAGTCTTTTACATGCTGGACTGGTTGATGACATTGCCAAATACACGAAACGTGCAATGATTATTCAGTCTCGCTTGATAACATGTACCAGAAAGGGATAAAATGCCTTAGAACGCAATTAAAAGCCGCAAAAGCGGCTTTTTTTGCCCTTATAAGTGTCAAACTATGATGGAAGGCTGTATTTATCCGTTTGAACGCTTTGAACGTCTTAAAAAGTGGAAAGGTTATTCACTTGCTTATTCATTTGGTTATTCATTTAAGCTATTACAAAAACGAAATGTTTTGATTGCTTATTCATTTGGTTATTCATTTTTGTGCCTATTTTGTTCTAATAAAACGGGGAAATATCTTTTTTTTATTTGGTATTCATCGGTTTTTATAATATTGTAGGGGGTAAATTGTATATAGATAATATTTATTTACTCCCCTGTATTTTTATATATTCTGCTGTAAAATAGTGATTTAACTGTTTTTACCTCCCTTTCCCCATAAAACACGTTTTAGATGGCATTGGCAACCGTAGAATCGCTTGCATCCGAAACACGCCCCGACTTGTCCTGTTTAAGTTGTGTAATTGTCTGTTTGAGCATCCCTATTTCCTCTGCCATTTCTCGAATGGTGGAGTCTTTTTCCCTTAAAACATCCAGAAGCTCCCTAAAATTATTGTTAGCTGTTTCTGGAGGAGCTGTTTCCGTTACTACTGGTGTAATTTTTTCGGCTTCTATATCTTTTAAAAGAAAGTCGTCGATTGATATTCTAAAAAACTTAGATATTTCACATAACAAACTCAATTTAGGTTCTGTATTACCCAGTTCATAGTTTGACATTGTACCTTTTTTGATGCCCAGAAACTCAAATTCATCTAATTTAAGTCCCCTACTCTCCCTTAAATATCTAAGATTCTTAGAAAAAACGCTCATAAATCTAAATTATTTGGATTAACACTTTGTTGTCTAAGAAACTTAGACTATATTTGCCACGTGATTAAAGTTTAAACACGCCCCAAAGCTACAAAAAAGGCTTGAGGTAACAATGAGAATTTAAAAAGAAGCAAAATGGAAGTAAAATTTAAAAAGGGACAAAGTGTGAGAATCACCAAGAGAAATGGTGAGATCATTGATGGTATAGTTCGTGACTGGGATTATAACATTTGTACGTTCGTGCGGGAATATAATATCGATTATATGAAAAATGGTCAGGTTTGGACTGTAATATGTGTTCCGGAGGATGCGATAAAGGAGCTTTAATAATTTTCTCGGGCAGTTAGTTCAGCTGGTAGAACAAACTAAACTCCTATAATGGAGAGGTTATGGTCCGCGGTTCGAATCCGCGACTGCCCACTACGATAATTTAAATATTAGATAGTATGAAAGAACGAATAGTTGTAGAATACGGTGAGGTGAATAAAATTGCCGAACTGATGGGCTGTACAAACGTGATGGTGAGTCATGCGCTTGCCTTCCGTAAGAACAGCAAACTGGCCCGTTCCATTCGTAAGCTCGCCATTGAGCGCGGTGGATCCAAAGTAGGTGGTAATCCTCAAAATACAAGTAGCCATGAAAAATGATTTGATGACATTGTTCAGCGACCAGCTGCACTGGTTTGCTCGTCTGAAACGAAAACAGCGCTTTTGCGTGCTTTACTTCTGTATGAGTTTCGGGATCCTGCTCTCTATTTTTTTTATTAATCCGCTGCTGGAACTTCTCGTAGTGTTGAATTTCGGGATCTCCGTGCGGCTGCTGAAGAAGCATGTCCCTTTGAATGATTTAGAGGATTGATAATCAAGCTGGGAGATGGAATACTTTGATAATATATTGTGTGTAACTTACAAAGAGTTGCTGGATATAATGCCCAAAGGCACTTTGAATAGCCAGCTGTCCCGAGAAAAACTGGATGTCGTTTCCCGTGGCGGTGGTGAAAATAATCCGGCTCTGTATGCCTATTCCTCCCTTCCCGAGAAATACAAGAAACGTTGGGTTGAGCGTCATGGCGAGCCCGAGAAACAGATGCGAGAAGAAATGATCCGTAACATAGTGAAGAAAGACGAGAAGGCCGAGAACTTTTTCGAGGATTACCGTTACGACAAGAACGGTGAGATGGTCGCTCTTCCCGAGGATGTGAAGAAGGAATACACCTGGAACGCTTCGGTGCTGAACGCGCTGATGGAAGAGTTCAAACGCTTGAGTTCATCCAATAACAAGCTGACTGGTTTCCGCCGTAACCTTTGGGAACTTCTGCTTGTCACGAGTGAGGAATGGCGTCCGGTGTACGGGCACAGTCTTCCGGGCAGTGTGGGGCGTTTGAAAGCCCTGATAAACAAGTTCCGTCCCGACAACTACGGTGTGCTTGTGAGCGGTAAATACGGCAACAGCAACACGCTGAAGATCGAGGAGGACGGCGGGCGTTACCTTGTTGCATTGAAACGCAGCCGCGTTCCGGTTTATACTGACATGGAGATCTTCGAGGAGTACAACCGTGTCGCTCCGGAACGTGGCTGGAAGCCCCTGAAGAGTCCCCGCAGCCTCCGCGAATGGTTCAACAGCCCGCGTGTCGAACCTCTGTGGTACGATGCCGTTTATGGGGAAATGAAGGCACACCAGCGTTATGACCGCAAGCACCGGACCATCCTTCCGGGCCGTCGTGACAGCCTCTGGTATGGCGACGGCACGAAGCTGAACCTCTACTATCGTGACGAGAACGGAAACAAGTGCACTACAAGCGTGTACGAGGTGGTGGATGCCTATAGTGAAGTCCTGCTCGGTTATTACATCAGCGACAACGAGGACTATATCGCCCAGTACCATGCTTTCCGCATGGCTATCCAAACGAGCCGGCACAAACCCTACGAGATCGTGTGCGACAACCAGGGCGGTCATAAGAAGAACGCGGCGCTGGGCCTTTTCTCGAAGATCAGCCGTATCCACCGCCCGACAGCTCCGTATAATGGCGAATCTAAGACGATTGAGAACATTTTCTACCGCTTCCAGAGCCAGGTATTGAAGAAATGTTTCGGTTTCACCGGGCAGAATATTACGGCAAAGAGAGATACAAGCCGTCCGAATTTGGAATTCATCAACGCGAACATCGACTCCCTCCCCACATTGGAGGAATTGAAGGAACAGTATGCCGCCGCCCGTGAGCAGTGGAATTCAATGAAACACCCTGCCACCGGCATCTCCCGGATTGAGATGTACAATACCAGCGTGAACGAGGCTACCGATGCGGTAAGTGTGTCGGATATGGTGGAGATGTTCTGGTACACGACCGAGAAACCGTCGCTGTTCACCGCCAGCGGTATCGAGATCACGGTACAGGGAAAGAAATACCCTTACGAGGTTTTCTCCGCTCCCGGTGAGCCTGATCTGGAATGGCGCCGACGTAACACCTACAAGAAGTTCTATGTCCAGTACGATCCTTATGACATGAGCAGCGTACGTCTGCTGTACAAGGATAAGGGCGGAGCGATGCGCTTTGAGTGTGTGGCTTCGTTCCCGCTGATGATCCACCGTGCCCAGCAGGAGCAGACGGAAGCCGAGAAACGTTTCATCCGCGCCCAGCAGGAGGCCGTCATCAACGAGCGTATAAACCGCCAGGTCGTTGCCAAGGACATCGAGTACGAACATGGTGTCGCACCGGAACAGAACGGTCTGCGTACCCCTGACCTGAAAGGTCTCGGAAAGGAGGCGCAACGCCAGATTGACCGTCGCACAAGAAAATACAGCCAGCCGGCCCGTCCTTCCATCGGCCGAGACATGAAAGTCATCAGCAACGTGACATGGGACAGCTTTGAGAAGAAGGAAGTGAGCATCCGCAAGGTGGTCGGGAAATTATAAGGAACAGATTTATAACAAGATAAAAAATATTGATTATGGAAATTACAATGAAAGAAAAGGACGCCATCAGTGAAAGCCTCCGGGCTTACGTGGCGAAATACCCGAGCCAGACGAAGGCTGCTGGCAGCCTGAAGGGGGTTAGTGTAGGTACTGTTAGCAATATCCTGAATGGCCGTTATGAGAATATCAGCGACGAGATGTTCCGTAATGTCGCCTCGCAGGTCGGTGGTGTAAGCGCTACCGGCTGGCAGATCGTGGAGACGGGTGCTTACCAGGAGATCACGGCTGTACTCTCCGATGCGCAACGCTGGCGCAATGTTACCTGGGTGACCGGCGAGGCCGGTTGTGGCAAGAGTACCACCGCCCGTGTTTACCTCCAGGAGCATAAGGAGGTTTTCTATATCCTCTGCTCTGAGGACATGAAGAAAGGTGACTTTGTCCGCGAGATCGCCCGTACGGTCGGAATCCGGACCGAAGGGTATAATATCCGTGAGGTGTGGGGGCTTATATTGGATGACATTATCCAGATGGACGCGCCCCTGCTGGTGTTCGACGAGGCGGACAAGCTGACCGAACCGGTGTTCCACTACTTCATCAGCCTGTACAACAAACTGGAGGAGAAATGCGGCGTCGTGTTTTTGAGTACCGATTATATTGCCAAACGCATCAGCAATGGTCTGCGATACCAGAAGCCCGGCTACAAGGAGTTCTACAGCCGTATCGGACGGAAATTTTATGAGCTGGAGCCTACAGACGTGAACGACGTGTTCGCGATCTGTTCCGCCAACGGTGTGACTGACAAGAAAGACATCGATAAGGTGATAAAGGAGGCTTCGACATGTGACTTTGATTTGCGGCGTGTGAGGAAGTCCATTCACAAGGTGAAACGCATGGTGGGGGAATGACTCCCGTTCAAATACCGTTCAAACGTAATTTTAAGGATATGGAAAACAAATTTGAATACTTAAAGATCGACGGTCGCGAGCAGCTTCCTGCTCCCTGGAGCGATTACCCAGTCTTGAGGGAATACGAGACGGTGACCGTTTACCGGAATGGTCGCGACTACCTGGACGCCCTTGTGGGACAGCAGGACGGCTGGTGGGTTGCCGGCGTTCACATGGAGGTGGGCGGTTCCGGTGGCGGTTTCAACCCGGGACGTAAATGGGGACAGTTCTCTACCCGTGAGAATGCCCTTCTGTGGGCACTCGGCAGGATGCTCTGCCACGAGAAACTGCGGGGTGCCGCACGGCAGGCCGTGCTTGATCAAATAGACAATATCCGACAACTAAAACTGTTCTGACCATGGAAGAAGAGAAAAAGGATAATAAAAAAGCGGGCATGAGACGTGCCTTGAATGTCAGGGACATTCTGAACAAGAAGTATGACGTATTCCCTTTTGAGGGGAAATGGAAGGATGCCTTCGACACTCCGGAAGTCCGGGGCTGCTGGTTCGTGTGGGGCAACAGTGGTAACGGCAAGACCTCTTTCGTGATGCAGCTCTGCAAGGAACTTTGCAAGTATGACCGTGTGGCGTTCAACTCCCTGGAGGAAGGAACTTCTCTGACAGTCCAAAATAACCTGCGGCGCTTTGGTATGGCCGAGGTAAGCCGCCATTTGGCGTTCATCAAGGAGGACATCCCCACCTTGAAGATCAGGCTCCGGCGTCATAAGAGTTTCAACATCGTGATCATTGACAGCTTCCAATACACACAGATGACGTATCGTGACTATATCCAGCTGAAGGAGGAGTTTCCGGACAAGCTGTTTGTTTTCATCAGCCATGCCCGCGGCAAGAATCCTAAAGGTGATGCGGCCACGAGCGTGATGTATGATGCCGACCTGAAGATATGGGTAGAGGGCTACGTCGCCTTCAGTAAGGGACGTTATCAGGGGGCCACTGGTGAATACACAATCTGGGAGAAGGGCGCCTATGACTATTGGAATGTGGCGGGACCGAAACAGAAAGGAGGCCAGGCATGAGCGGGATAAAGAAACAGCTGGAGATTTGTCCTCCCGCCTATATGTGTAAGGGGCCTAACCGTGAGAACTTCGTCAGTACCGGCCACAAGTGTGGTTACTGCAAGGGCAACGGCTGGTTCTGGGGAACGGAAGAGGGCAGCCGCGAGGACGTGCATGTGTCCTGCCCGGTGTGTGGCGGCAGCGGTGAGCTGGATGCGATTATAACAGTGGACTGGAAACCTTCAAGCAAGTGAGCCATGAGAAAGGAGTATTACAACTACGTTGTGAAGCTGCCCGTTCTGCTTCATGAACTGTTCCGCGGGAAGGTTGCCGACTATCATTTTTCCGACATGACGGTAGTGATGAACCACCTGGTGAAGTCCTACATCCGCATGACGGATGGTGGCAGGGTCTCCACGGCCACCCGGCGCATCCTCCTCTGCATGGACCGTATTCCGGACATGTCGTTCTTCTTCCGCCGTCAGGAGAAGCCGGTGCTGTTCTTCGAGATGGATCCGGCCGTTGCCGGCAGCCTGCAGCGTGCGGTTGGGGCAACCGCCAGCGTCTTGCCGTCCGCCTGGTGTGCGCCTTCTGTTGCGGTGCCGGTGTGACGTTGAACAACCTTTCGATGGAGCTTGCCTCCGAAGAGGTGTTCCGCCGCCCGGAAGGCTACCTCATACATACCTACGTGAGCAACTACCAGTACGTGTTCCTGAAGGAGACGGCCGCCGCCCAGCGCATGAGCGTGGAGGGTATGCTGACGGCCGCCGCCGAACTGCTGGTGGGGACGGATGATGACGGTTCCGGTTACCATATCCCGGAGAACCTCGGTCGTATCGCTGACAGCGTGCTCGGGATAAAGGGCAGCACGCTGAAGGACTTCCGCCGGCAGTGTCTGGTGAGTATCCGCACGAACACCATCGGCCCGGAGCGTATCGCCGCCTTCATGGAGAGGCATGGCATCTCCTCCGCCCGTGAGTTCCTGCGCCGCGTGGTCCTCTTCTTTCTGGAGGCACGGTACCTCATTTACCGAAAAGAAATAGAACTCGGGGAGAACGACCTGCCGGAGGAGAACGAGCCGGACTGGGAGGAGACGATGTTCGAGCAGTGCTCAAAAAGAGATTTCGCTATTTCAACATATAATTATTAACCATTAAAATTTAACTGAAATGATTACAGAAAAACAGAAAGAGGCAGTAAAGGAACTCTGCCAATACGTGGATAACTTTTGTAAGGAAAATAATCTTAGTGCCTTTATGAGCGTTGCGGCCAGTGAGGACCATCCGGACGGGCTTGAGCAGATAGCCGGCTCGATCATCACCGGCAAGGGTAAGTATGTTGTCGGCGCCATTTCGGGGACTGTCAAGGCCGACAGCCGTGTTTATATGCTGCTTTCCATGGCACTCATGCAGGCCTACACGAGAAAGACTGACATTAATACTATTCCGTTCGGTGAAAATTTGAATATGAACTGATGAATGTAGCATAAACAGCTATGAGTGAAAATAACAACAAGCAGAAACGTAAACGTGTCTGTCCGCATTGCGGCCGAAAGTTGTGGATGCGTGAGTTCTATCCGTTGAAGAATGGGGGACGGAGTTCCTGGTGTCATGAATGTGTGCTGGCGTACAAGCGTGAACAGTACCGCAAGCACCGGAAGGTTGCTGACGGTACTTTCATGCACCGGACACTGGGACGGCTCGTCGAGCATAAGGGATATTCCACCCGTATCTTTTGGAACGGTAATATGCTTTCCATCATGCGGCGCCACTATCACAATACCCTCAACCGGGAGCTGGCTGAAATGCTCGGTGTTTCCGAACGCAGCGTCACCCGGAAGGCCCGAGAGATGGGACTGGAAAAGGACAAAAGTTTTGTAGCCTCCCTTAGCCGGGAACATTTGTTGCTGGCAAACGCGAGAAGCAAGGAACTGGGATATCCGGGCGGCTTCACCAAGGGGATGAAGTTTCGGGGAAACCAGTACACCGGGAGGATAAGAGTTGAATAACATACAGCACGGTCAATATTATGAGTAAAAAAATGGTAATTGTGGTCACCGCAGTTGGTGTCCGTAAAGTAGTGGAAAAATGGCTCTGTGAGAATATGACTTGCGAGCTGGTTGTGTCACGTAACGCACGCCATGAGTGTTGTGTGGAAGTCATCTATGATAGCGGAAACCCTTCGGTTTTGCGTACTCTTCTACGCTCTGCCGTGGGTGAAATCATAGAGTTGTGCTGATGTGGTATGAATAGTTTGAGTTAATGAAAATCTGAATAGAATGGGCATACTTGAATTTTTCGACCAGTATAAGTGTACAAAAAAATGAAAAAGAGCATCTTCTTGATTATTTGTGTACTATCAGAGTAAAGAGAGTGATTAAGGAAATCAATGACCTTAAAATAAACAAAAAAACAGTATAGCCATGCAGATAGACATCAACAGCCGCAAGCAGTTAAATAAACCCGAGAATTATGCGGCGTTTTACAGCCTTTTGAACCGCCTTCCGACATCGGATCGTGAGGCACTGAAGGAAAGCATCGTTTCCCAGTACACGGACGGCCGCACCACGAGCCTGCGCGAGATGACGCTGAAGGAATACAGCGCCGCCGTGGCCGCCATGCAGAAGCTGGTACCGCCCACTTACCAGGAACAGCTCCGGAAGATTCTCCGCCAGAAGCGTTCCTCGGTGCTTCACCAGATGCAGTTGCTGGGCATCGATACGGCCGACTGGGACCGGGTGAACGCCTTCTGCCGGGACAGCCGTATCGCCGGCAAGGAGTTCCGTGAACTTGACTGTGAGGCACTGGACACGTTGCAGGTGAAGCTGCGTGCCATCCGCCGTAAACGTGAGAATAAACAACAATAGCAACCATTTAATTTTTCAGTTATGGACTTGAAAGAACAATTAAAAAGCCTGTCCGCCCAGGACAGGAGGGAGCTTTTGAAACAGCTCCAGCAGGAAGAGAAGGAAAACAAGCGCAATCGTCGCGATGCCTACGAAGGGCTTCGTGCGCAGTTCATGCTTGAAGTGAAGAACAGGCTGTTTCCAGTTGTGGATGACGTGAAGGCCTTCCGTGACTGGGTAGAGAAGGAAGCCGCCTCTTTCCGTGACCTGATGCGTGACTATGGGCAACTTCGCAAGGATGACCAGGCGAGTTTCACCATCGTGGACGGTGACATGAAGCTGGAAGTGAGGAGTAACAAGGTGAAGAGCTTCGACGAGCGTGCCAACCTCGCCGCCGAGCGTCTGGTGGATTACCTGAAGCGTTACGCCATGAGCCGGGAACTCGGTACCGATGATCCGATGTACCAGCTCGGTATGACTATGATCGAGCGTAACCGCCAGGGTGATCTGGACTACAAGTCGGTGAGCAAGCTGTATGAGCTGGAGGACCGTTTCGACAGCGAATACACGGAGATCATGGACCTCTTCCGTGAGAGCAATGTGGTGTACAAGACCGCGGTGAACTACTATTTTCATAAACGTGACGAGAACGGTGTCTGGCGCCGTATCGAGCCTTCATTCTGCCGATTGTAGTTATGGAAAAGACGAAGAACATCGCGCCGCACGTCATGGCCTGCAAGCGTTGTGAAGGCAAGGGACGTATCTTTTACCTGGACCAGGGAGGAGCTCCTTTATCCGCAAAATGTCCGGTCTGTAATGGCAGCGGACGGGTGAAGGTACAGAGCAAGGTGATCACCCGCATCGAGCCGTTTGTCCCGGGTGAGGATGACACCGAACTGATGACCATGTGATTTTGTTCACACTCTAAACAGAAAAACGCCGCATTCATACACGATGCGGCGTTTTTTTATTAACATCCCCGGTTAAATGCCTAATTTTGCAGCATATACCTGAACTTATGGCCAAAGGACGAGATAAAAACCTGATAGAACTCCGTGATGAAGCCTTGTGCCGCCGTTACTATTACTGGACGGAGGTGCAGCGCCTGCGTTTTGATGATGCCCTGAAAGTGTTGTCCCGGCAGGAGTTTTTCATTTCCGAGGAGCGGATCATGTCCATTATCCGGCGCAAGTGTCGGGAACTGAAGGACTTGGAGGTGAAGCCCGTCCCAAAGGTTAAGAAACCCCGCCTGACAGCCATCCAGCTTTCCCTGTTCACGGGGGAATGAACCTTCCCCTTACTGCATGGCCGACTCGTCATGCAGCGTGAAGGAATAAACCGTCTCGTACACCTTGATGTTTCCCGGCAGCGAATAGTCCCGGCTCTTTACCCTGACCAGCGGGCTGGTCTCTTCCGTGCACTGGAACTCCTGTAAGGCCTTGTACAGCTCTTTAGCCTTGAGCTGGCGTTCCCTTACCTTGTCATAGGTTCCGGAGGTGTAGTGGGTGTCATCGTAGCAGTCAATGGCCAGTCGTATGGTGATGAGTGACTCGCTTTTCTGTACCCCGTAACCGAGGTCATTCCAGTCCGATTCGGCGTTCCCGATGAGCACGCAGGGGAAGGTTACCGGGTAGTGGTCCTCCTCCGCCCCAGCTTCAAGCTGTCCGTAGTCCTCGTCAATGTATGACAGTTCAGGTATTTTTTCGGCGATGCGTTCCATGATTGCGATAAAAATTTCTTCCATGTTGTTATAAGTTTAAAATATTTCTGATTTCATTCTCCATTTTCCGGTCTATCTTTTCGGACAGTTCCCGGCTTTCCCCGATAAACTGGCGTTGCGGTATTTTTATCCGGAGCTTTTTCTTTTTGGTCAGCGCCAGCCTTTTCCATTTCAGCGCTTCCTGATTTTCCTGCGATTCATTGTTTACGGCAGAACCCTTCTTTTTGCCTTTTCTTTTGCCCGTGGCGGCTTTTTTAGCCTTGCCTGAAGCCTGGTAATACTTCGCCCATGCAAAACGCCGCATTTGGGGCGTAACGGTCGGATGCACTTCTCCTCCCCAGTTATTGACCGGCGCATAGACGAGTTCGTTTGCCACCCTCACCCGGTATTCTCCCGGCATGTATTTGACGGAGCTGAAGAGATGGTTCCTTCCGGAGAGCAGCGTCCCGTAGTTCCCTGCCGCATCGGTCCGTCCCGAGGACAGCCTTTTCGCTTTCGGCCACGGGTGTAATCCCCCGTTTACGAATCCTCCCTGCCGGAAGTTGTCCTGGAAATGGTCTTTTGCCATTCGTCCGGCGATAACCGGCATCTTCCGTTTCATTAGCCCATCCAGTTCTTTCCGTTTGGCTTTTATCAGTTTTGAATATTCTTTTATGTCCATGAATGACTGAATTAAAAAATAATTTTATACTTTTGCAGCAAGGCGTTTTTTATGTGCCTTTTTGCGTTATGGAAATACCTAAACAAGTGTCGGAATTAGCAAACAGTAGCGGTTACAACTCCGTTGTCTTATCAGCCAGTTCCCCTGAAGGAAGCATCTATTCCGTGGGCTGTGTTGACGGGGATGGTTTTGAGTTGCCTGTCGGTCTTCCCGCCTTTATTCTGTTCGACGGCCAGTCCTGCCGTCTGGTGGACGGTGAGGAGGGGCTGGCACTTTCTTCCCGTTTATTTGGTGATGAATAGTCCCATGATTTTGGGATTTACCAGTTTGTTGTCTATTCTTATCACTCCCACACGGCCCGCTTTCATGCTCTGTATGTAATTGCTTGCATCATCCTTTCCGGTTTGCGGGTCGAAGAACCTTGTCTTTCCTTCAGTCACCTCCGCGCAGAACACGTGTGCGGAGCCGCCTTTCCAGGCACAATATATCTCGTATATTCCATCCTCTCTGAATTTTTCCCTGAAGTATTCCTTCAGCCGGTTTGCATTCATTACTTGATATCCCTTTCTGACCTGCCATTTATAGGTATAGTCATAATCCGGCTTTGTTCCGTCCCGGTTCAGGAAACGTTCTTCCCATGTGATACCTTGTTTTGCCATTTCATTGTATGCGCTTTGTCTGATGTTGGGTTTTGCCTCGATGTCAAACCCCAACCTTCTGAGCATGTGTGTCACGGTGCAGGTCTGGCAATTCACGCGGTATCCTTCTTCTTTTCCGAATTTCGGGTTCTCCTTTCCCTTGTTCGCCTGTTCGTATGTCATCGGCTTGCCTTTGGTAACGCCGAGTGCCTTTTCTATCTTGAGATTGTTGCGGGCGATGTCGGTTTTTTCCTCCAGCGTCAGGTTGTCCGGCATTTCGGCTATCATTTCGTTGATGCGCCTGGTCAGTGCGTCCACGGCTTTTTTTGCTCCCGGATGCGCTTCAGTAACGTAGGGGTGTTTGTCTGAAAACAGTTTGCCGTCTTTTCCCGGATTGTTTTCCAGACCGTCATGTGCCTTGTTCTGCCCGTTTTCGTCCGGTACCGCTGTCGGCGCTTCATCCGTTGATGAGAGCGTGCACTTGCAGTTCCATCTGTCCCCGGGCTTGTGCTCGTTCCAGAACGGATCATCTATCGGACGTATGGTCCCCCAGAAAATCCTGTGGTCGGCTCCCGGATGTATGGATGTGGACGGCATCCATTTGAGATTCGGCAATACGTCCTTTTCTCTTTCGAACTGTCTCCAGTCCGCGGCCTGGTGTGCCCGTATGACGGCCGTGTCGTATTCTGTACGCAGCCAATGGATCATCTGGTGGTCGGCTATGGGCATGGCTTCCTTCACCCACTGTTCAAACGGCTTTAAACTTCCGTTTTTGTCCAGTAGCAGCGCTGCCATGTCGTTCTGTGCCCTGTGTACCTTGAAAGCTGCGAACACGGCGTTGTTCATTCGGATTTCACGGTAGAAGTCATAATCCGGATCATCGGTTTTCCGTGTCCCAAACCCCTTGTCGGTGGCTTTGTTCATCGTTTTCCACGTGGCCTCGAACAGGTTCTCCTCGATGTCGGTCATGGGATGGAAATCTTTGCTGTATATGTTCTTCAGGGCTTTCTTCAGTACCTCTTCATCGAACGAGAATAAAGTTTCCACCTGTTTGTCCTCCATTCTGTAGAGGCCGTTTATCACCATTCTAAAGCTGCCCCGTCTCTCCCCGGGGCTTTCCCGAAAAAACGTTTCAGCCAGTTGTATGCGTTTTTAAGGGCATTTTTCTTTTCTTTGGGTGTTCCTTTACCGTGCTTTTCCAGTTCCGGTTCTTCTTCCGGATCCGGTTCATCCTCTTCCGCCTTTTCGGTCTTTCTGGCCTTCGCCGCCTCGATTTCCGCCGCTTTCTCCTCCTGGCGTTTCTTCAGCTCGTCATAGTTTGCCGGTTTCTCGATCCCGAATTCCTCGTAGAGGTAGTCGTCACCTACCGGCAGGTTGAAGTTCGTGCGCAGCTGTGTGAGGATGGACATCTTTTTCTCCGGTTCGATAAGCTTCTTTTCCGGATAGCAGAACTCCCCGCCTGTGGTGTCTATTCCGAGCATTGCGAATATGTCGGCCATGTCATAGTTGAGCACGTCGAGGATGTCCTGCCTGTCGGAGAGCGTCACTTTCTCCTCCACGTCCTTGTGTACGGTTCCCAGTGCCTGTGTGCCCTTGTCGGAGGCTTCGGTGGTGAGCGTGTTTCCGAGGAACAGCTTTGAGATTTCGTTGTTGCAGCGCTCGCAGAGCTTGTCGTAGAGGTCCGCGCTCCCTGTCTTGTTCGCGGCTTCCACGAGCTTGAGCACCGTATCCTCCGCGTGCACGAAAACCGACAGGCTTCCGGTGCTGTCCGCGTCGTCCAGCGCCTTCTGCCGTGCCTCGTCGTCATCCGTGGGATACGTGTACTCCCTGATGGGCGCTCCGAACACTTCCGCGAACTGTGCCCAGTCCGCCACGTCGTTACGTTTGTATATCACCCAGATGGCTGCTTTCACCAGCAGTCCGGGATCGTCGGGTGAACCGATGAACAACAGGTCGGGGTACTCGTCCCAGGACGTCCCGGTGGTGTCCGTCTGGTGCCGCAGTATGAGCCTGCGCACGGGATCGACGTGTTTGCGCGGTATCAGGTCGTAGTTCACCCATTCCCCCTTGCGGTAGAACTGCACGAGTGAGAACCCCCAGAATTTGGCGTCCAGGATGTCCCCTATGAACTTCCGGAACCATGGGGACCTGATCTGCTTGTTCACCTTCTCGTCCGGCTTCCCGTTCCTGCGGAATTCTATGGAAGATGCCAGTGCGGCATTCTTCCGTTTCTCTATGACACTTGTCAGGTGCGTATCCATGAGTATGTCGCTGAACAGGTCGTACAGCCTGAAGCGTCTGGAGTAGTCCACATTCTCGAAAGCCCTTACCGCGAGCATGTAGTCCGCTATGTCTATACCGAACCTTCTGGGCTGTGTCAGTATGATGGTTGCGGGTCCTTTCTGCCCGGGCCTCGGCAGGTTCCCGCTTTGGGTTATCTTTCCGGCCCCTTTCTTTCTTTTGCTCATATTACCAATGGTTTACACGTTTACGGTTGCTTTTGATAAGGAAATTGGATTTTGCCGCCCTCGTCTCTTCGGACAGCAGGGGCAGGCCGTCCACCGATATCTCCTCGGCCGCCACGGCTTTCAGCCATTCGACCGCCCTTTCGTGGCGTTCCTTCCGCAGCGGTGACAGGTTCCTCGGGTTATGTATGCAGAAGATGTGGTACACGGCTATGTCGATGGCCATCATCAGGACAAGCTGGTTGCGTTTGTCACCGGTTGCCGTGAATATTTTGTCACAGTCGTAACGTCTGGAAAGGTAGCAGCGCATCTCGGCGACGGCGCGGTCCTCGCATATCTCCACGACGGCGTCGTCCTCCCTTGTCAGTGCGTCCAGAATCTCCCGGTGTATGCTCGCGTCGTAGTCTGAAAGTTCGATAAATTTGCTCATAATGATAGGTATTGAAGTTTACACTCTGTACTTGTTTTGTGACCGCGTGCTTTTCCTTGTGACAATGACGGGCTTTTCCGACTGTCTGGTCTTGCGGTCTATAATTCTGTTTCCCCCCTCCACGCAGTCGGGTCCGTCTGCCGGATAGGTCAGTTGCAGGTTGAACAGCTTGAACTGTTCCGCCATCCGTTTCATGTGCGGGTTGTCCTTTTCGGCCTCGTTGAGTATCAGGTTCCCCTCCCGGTTGAGCGGTTCCAGGTTCGCCTCGATACGTGTGGCCTTGTCGGTTTTCTTCTCCTCGTCTCCGGTGATGTACAGTGATATTTTCCTTTCCCTGCGTATCCGCCGCACGATGGGCTGGAATACCTGCTGGAAAAAAGGATCCTGTAATTTGTTGTTCTCCATGTAACAGTACACGGTGGTTTTTCCGCCCACGAACTCCAGCAGCTTGATGTACCACTCTACAAATTCCGCGTTCAGCCCCCTGTCCAGGAACGTTTTTATCAGATAAAGCCTTCCCGCGAGTTTCCCGAGCAGGCACACCGTTTTGGTGGAACTTTTTTTCGTCTTGTTCTCTCCCGGTGCGGGGTCCCCGTATATCACCAGGAACTTGAACCTGGAGAGTGCCGGCACTTTCCCGTAGGTGATTTCCGCGAACACGCCGCCGTCCACCACCGGGTTGTTGAAGAACTCTTTCTGTGCCGCCGCCGCGCTCACCAGTGAAAGGAAGAGGTCGATATCCTCCTCGGAGTTCTTTTCGGGCCATACGGACAGTCCGTCCTTTCCCCGGATGTTGATGATATCCACGTGCCCGATTCCTTTCGCTTTCAGTTCGGTGGCCTTTTCGATGGCCCTTTTGATGCAGCAGTCCGGCGCGATGATGTTTCCGTTGAACAGGATGCGGTAGTTTCCCGATACGGACATGGTCGGTATCAGCGCCTCCTCCAGCCATTTCCATTTGGTTTTGATCCGTTCCGGATTCCGGCACTCCTCGTCGGTGTCTATATCGTCCACCAGAATGAAGTCCGGCCGGAAGTTCTTGTTACGCGTACCGCGCGGTGACTGCCCGGCTCCGATGGCGCGGAAGGAGCATCCGGACATGCAGGTGAACTCCCCGGTTTCCCACGCTCCCGGTTTTTTCTGCTGTCCGTAGTCCTGTATGATCCGCTGGTTCTCCTCGAAGTTCGCCATGAACGGCAGCAGTAGCCTTTCCGCATTGTCTGCCGAGTTGGAGATCAGCAGCACGTTGCGTATCTTTTTTGTCAGTGCCAGTTTGGATATCTCCATCATGGAGCGTGCGGATTTCGCCAGCTCGCGTGACCAGGCCCTTACCTCGTACCAGCGTTTGTTCCTCATCAGCCGCCCGGTGG
>ERZ779919.569-NODE-569-length-17132-cov-6.23581_pt1 | contig 17132 bp, 10 predicted proteins | sample MGYA00511349_ERZ779919 | MGnify/ENA primary metagenome ERZ779919 (study PRJEB29588, sample SAMEA2147384) | human gut metagenome | biome: human gut; feature: human-associated habitat; material: faeces | place: Denmark | collected 2008/2010 ...
TCGATGGCAAAATAATATTTTTGTCCCACCGTGAGGGCACGTAAGTCTAATGAATTATCGCCATATACCATCCACGAACTATACAATTTATCAAGAGCAACACCCCACAATACATTATAGCCTTGCGCACCCTTCACCGCTTTCCAAGAAATGCGGGCATTACGTTCGTCCGCTTCACGCACTACCGTAAAACCTTTTACCGTAGCCGGTTTTTTCCCACGTCCCAAACCGAACACGCGAATATCCCCCATTGCCAGATTCTTGCCCGGCACGTAATGGTGGCGATAACGAATATAGCGTGCTTCTATCGGTTGATCCAGTTCTATGTAATTATGAGGGGCATCACGGAAACTGTTGCGATAGTCCACCAATACCCGCCAACGGGCACCATCCACCGAAGCTTCTACAAGATAGCGTTGCCGGAGGTTTGGCATACGTCCCCAAAATCCGGTTTCCTCATAGTCAAAGAAATTCAGTTGCAAGGCATACACGTCACTCACTTCTTCAAGGTCTATCTCCACCCATTGCTTATCGTCATTTTTTTCGGCCACCCAGAAGGTTTTCAAGTTCTCGTCCGTCACATTTTCCACCGGATAACTTTCTAATTGCGAAGAAGCCTTCACGGGTTTGCCATAAGAAAGCAACATCCAGCCCCGGAAACCACCGCTTGTCGTCTGTCGCGAAACCTGGTCGGGAGAATAATGAGGATAATCGCCAAAGTAAGTGTCGGAGTACATCGCACCGTCTTCGTCAAAAAATGTAGGAAACATACAAAGCCTACGCTCAAACTTATAATTAATGGACAGATGAATCGTACCGAAATGCCAGTAAATTCCTCCGGGACCACAAACCGTACTTCCATGCCCGGCACCGGTAGCAAATCCTCCCGGCTTGTAACAAAACGGATTATGAGCCGCATACTCGAAAGGCCCCAAAGGAGATTTTCCTACATAAACACCGTCACCATACACATTGAACTGAGTGCCCGGAGCGGCATATTGCAAATAATATTTCCCATTGTGTTTCGTCATCCACGCACCCTCGATGAATGGTTTGATGTCACTGGTATGATTTTCGCCAAAACGTTCCCACCCATGAATGTCAGGACGGAGAAAGAGCAGTGAATCCGGCTTTTTCGCTATCGGCAGGAATTTATTCTTCATATCAAGTTCCTTACCACGGATAGGCCAACGGTTGGAAGACCCCCAATACATATAAGCACGTTCATCATCATCAATGAAAAGGGCAGGATCCTGAAGGTCGTGGAGCACCGATGGCACTGCCTTCCAGTCCCCCGTTTGGGATTATCGGTATACAGTATGCTCATGGCTCCGGATGGATTCCCACAAACATAGAGTACGGAATCTTTATAATTATGGGCAGCAGGAGCATTGCAACCTTCGAAATACCATTTTTCGGGAGTAATAAAGTCCCAATTCAGCAAGTCCTTGGAATGCCAATAACCCCAGGAACGGGTAACGAACATATAATACTCCCCCCGAAACTCCACTACGGCAGGGTCGGCACCCGAACGATAGGACTTGCCCAAATGGGAATTGTGAAAAGGATAAGTATAGTCCAGATTAAGAGGGTTACAGTAGGTAGTAGTACGATATTGTGCATGTAATGAACCGACGAACAACAACATCAACCAAGCGATGCAATACGACTTTTTATCCATAGTTTTATTAAGCTGACAATAAACAAAATACACATAAAACGACAAATAAGGGTGTGTCAAAACGGTTGATGGCACACCCTCATTTTACAACACATTATTTCACTTCTTTTACGACAGAAATTTGAGATACACCGTTTTCATTGAAAGATTCGATAGCAAAATAATATTTCTGGTCGGTAGAAAGACATTTCATCAGATGCCTACACTCGTCACCATACACCATCCAAGAACTGTAAAGCTTGTCCGGCGCAATACCCCAAAGGATGTTGTATCCTTGTGCACCTTTCACCGGTTTCCAAGTCAGCGTGATGTCACGGCGATCTTCGTGACGGCGAGGGTCAAATATCTTCACTTGAGCAGGCGCCTTACCTTCGCCCAGACCGAAAATACGGATGGCAGAAATGGAAAGGTGCGGTGTGGGAACATGGATGTTTTTGTAACGTACATAACGTACCCGGGCAGGGATTTCCAGTTCCACATAATCGTGCGGAGTGTCTTTGAAACTGTTGCTACGGTTGACAAGACGTATCCAGTTGACGCCATCTACGGAACCTTCGATAGTGTAACGGTGGCGCAAATCGGGATAACGACCATACATATCACTCTTATAATCGTTGTAATTCACCTGAATAGCGTTTACAGTGGCAGGTGCCTGAAGGTCTATCTCCACCCACTGCGTTTCATCGTTGGAAGAAGCCAGCCAATAGGTCTTGCAATTCTCGTCCGTCAATCCGGCAGCTGTATGAGCCTCTACAGCCGAAGAACCTCTGGCAGGCTTGTTGTAAGAAAGAAGCATCCAGCCGCGGAACTCCCCTTTCTTTCCCGGCACAGTAGGTGCATAACGGGGATAATCTCCAAAACGGGTGTCACAATACATGATGCCGTCTTCGTCAAAATAAGTAGGGAACATGCAGAGACGGCGTTCCCAGTGCATATTAATGGGCAGAGCCATAGAACCGAAATGCCAATATTGCCTACCTGGTCCGAGCACCGTACTTCCATGACCGGCACCGTTGATATAACCGCCAGGCTTATAGGAAATGGGGTTATGTTTCTGATAGGTATAAGGTCCCATCGGATGGTCGGCCACATATACACCATCGGCATATACATTGAACTGAGTGCCCGGAGCGGCATATTGCATGTAATACCTCCCGTTGTGCTTTGTCAACCACGGTCCTTCGATATAGCCGCCCAGCACGGTATCGGCATGATTTTCTCCAAAACGTTCCCAACCATGTTTCTCTGGGTCGAGATTGAAAAGTTCCAGCTTCTCGCCTTCTTGTATGAAACGATGGTTCTTGTTGAGCTTCATGCCGCGAATGGGCCACTTGTTGGAAGAGCCCCAGAACATGTAAGCACTGCCGTCATCATCAAGAAAAAGGTCAGGGTCTTGCAAGTTGGTGATGATTGCAGGAGTGGCTTTCCAGTTACCCGACTTGGGGTTGTCGGTATAAAGCACACTCATCACACCCGAAGGATCGCCACAGACATAAAGTACTGAATCCTTGTAGTTATGTGCCGCCGGAGCGTTACAACCTTGTGGATACCAGTTTTCCCCCGGATTGATAAAATTCCAGTTTTGCAAATCCGTAGAATGCCAGTAGCCGTGCGTACGGGTAACGAACATATAATATTCTCCACGAAACTCTACTACGGCAGGGTCGGCACCCGAGCGGTAGGAGATATCTTTCGAAGAATTGTATATCATATAGGTATAGTCTACATTCAGCGGATTACAATAAGTATCCATGCGCATGTCCTGCGCCAAAAGGGGAGACGCCAAGCATAATAATGCCAGCAGCAGATTAGTAATCAGTCTTCTCATTATCTTTTATCTTTATTATCAGGTTATTAATGTTCAATATGTCTTCCGGTAGCTTTTCAGCGGCATAACTCCTGCGGCACATCGTATTCTTTTTGCAAGCGTGCCAGTTCAGCCTTCAGTTCGGTGGTAATCTTCTCCATTCCCTTCTTCCCATAAAGATTGTGCATTTCTTCAGGGTCTGTCTTGAGATCATAAAGTTCCCAATTGTCATCCACGTAGAAGTGCATCAGCTTGTAGCGTTCCATCTTCACACCGTAATGGGCACGCACGCTGTGGAAGCCGGGAAACTCATAATAGTGATAGTACAAGGACTTACGCCAGTCGCGCGGTGTCTTACCTTTTTCCACCAGTTCCTTGAACGAAACGCCCTGCATGTCCTGCGGAATGGAGATGCCGCACATATCAAGGAAAGTAGGAGCAAAGTCGATGTTCTGGGTCAGACCTGTAACTTGCGTACCCGGTTTGATATGTCCCGGCCAGCGCATCACCATCGGCATACCAAAAGACTCTTCGTACATGAAACGCTTGTCAAACCAGCCATGTTCGCCCAAGTAGAAGCCTTGATCGGTGGTATAGACTACAATCGTATTCTTGTCCAACCCCGTACGTTTGAGATAGTCCAGTATCTCGCCCACACTCTCGTCCACACTTGCTACACAAGCCATGTAGTCTTGCAGGTAACGTTGGTATTTCCATTCAGCCACTTCCTTAAATGAACGTGGCTTGGAATAGAACTCATTATTTCGATCGCGGTAAGCATCAAGGGAACGGCGGCGTTCTTCCGGTGTCATTGTTCCCATGAAAGCGTGCGGCCAAGGGTCAAAGAGCAGGCTGTCGCTATCGATACCCGCAACCATCTTCAAATCGTGACCTTCGTACATGTCACGGTATATATTCATCTTCTGCATCTGTGCTGCGTAACGTCCCTCATAGGCATCGTAATAATTATCGGGAAGCGGGAACTTGGCGTGTTCATACAAACGATAATGCCGTTCGGCAGGTACCCAATTGCGGTGAATGGCTTTGTGGTGCATCATCAGGAAGAACGGCTTGTTCTTGTCACGACCGTTGTCCATCCATTCCTCACAATATTGAGTGATGAGGTCGGTCACATATCCTTTATGAATAGTAGTGTCCCCCTCGGTAATGAACTGTGGGTTACAGTATTCGCCTTGGTCATTGAGAATCATCCAATGGTCAAATCCCGTCGGCTTGGAAATAAGATGCCATTTACCGATGACGGCAGTCTCATAGCCGCCTTGTTGCAACAGTTTAGGCAACGTCTGCTGAGAGCCGTCGAAACCTAGTGCCCAATTCTTCATGAAGCCGTTCTTATGGCTATGCTTGCCAGTAAGTATCGCGGCGCGACTGGGGCCTGAAATAGAATTACAGCAATAATTATTCCAGAACACAGCTCCTTCCTGCCCGATACGGTCAATATTAGGAGTAGGTGCCACTTTACCTATAGGATGACCATAGATACTCATAGCCTGCTGTGCATGGTCATCACTCATGATAAAAATAATGTTAGGACGTTCACCGTCTTGCCTGCCTTGTTCCTGAGCCTGAACAGCAGGAACCAATGGAAGCATGGCAAGTCCTAAAGATAGTTTATGATTCATCATCTTCAATGATTTATAAGATTTTTCAATTTATCATATCAACGTAAAAACAGATTCATTCCGCTCATCTGCCGACGATGTTCCTACCCAGAGCCGGAATTCCCCCGGTTCCACCTGCATCTTCATATCAGCACCACAAAAGGCAAGGTCTTCTTCAGTCAGCACAAATGTCAGAGACTTCTTCTCGCCAGCCTTGAGATACAGCTTTTGAAAACCCTTCAATTCTTTCACCGGACGAGTCACACTTCCCACAAGGTCGCGAATATAAAGCTGTACCACCTCTTCACCACCGACTTTACCGATATTGGCTACATCCACTGTAACGGTAAGTGTTTCCCCCCTTTTCAGCTCCTCCTTGTCCAATTTCAAGTTATCCACCTCAAAGCTAGTATAACTTAAGCCATATCCAAAAGGATAAAGCGGAGAATTGGGACAGTCAATATAAGAAGACTTGTAGTCCATCTTCGGATTGTCCGGAGGAAGCGGTCGTCCGGTGTTCTTGTGGTTATAGTAAAGCGGGAGCTGCCCCACCGAACGTGGAAAACTCATTGTCAGCTTTCCGGCAGGATTATAGTCGCCTGCGATGACATCGGCAATGGCATGACCACCCATCGTGCCCGGATACCAGGCTTCGAGAATAGCATCCATATTCTCGTCCTCCCAAATAAGTTCCAGCGGACGACCGTTCATCAATACCAATCCGATGGGCTTACCCGTTTTCTTAAGTTCCTTCAGCAAGTCGCGCTGCGAAGCAGGCAGGGTGATGTCCGTGCGGCAAGCAGCCTCGGCACTCCAGTTCTGGTCTTCACCGGCAGCAACCAGAATGACATCTGCCTGACGAGCCACGGACACAGCTTGTGCAAATCCTGCAGTTCCAGGCTTGCGAAGATCGCAGCCTTCGGCATAAAGAAAACGTACGTTCGAGTTTCCGTACTTTTTTTCCAACCCTTCAAAAAGAGTGACACTCCGTTGACGGTCTCCCCGTCCACCCCAACCACCGTTCACACTGTTACGTTCTTTCACCATAGGACCTATCAAGGCTACAGTCTTACGTTCGGAGGGTTGTATCGGGAAAAAGTTATTCTCATTCTTCAACAATACTACCGACTTACGAGCAGCATCGCGCGCTGCTTCCAAGAACTCGGGTTTCATGATAGTAGCCTTCTCACGCTCCTCATTCAGATAGCGGTAAGGATCGTCCATAATGCCTAAAAGGAATTTCATCTCCAGAATGCGGCGTACGGCATTATCAATGGTTTCTTCGTTCACCTTGCCCTCTTTCACGGCTTGCAGCAGATGTGCATGAAACACACCTCCGGTCATATCCATCTCGATGCCCGCATTGGCAGCCAACTCGGCGGCATGAGCCTCGTCGCGTGCCACGCCGTGGGGAACAAGCTCATTGATAGCCGTATAATCCGTCACTACAAAACCGTTGAACCTCCACTCATCGCGAAGCACATCCTGATAAAGGAACTTACTGGAAGTGCAAGGCACACCGGAAATCTCATTGAAGGCAGTCATGAAAGTAGCCACACCCGCATCTTTGGCAGCCTTGAAAGGCGGGAAATAAATATCGCGCAAAGAGCGCTCGGACACATCAGTCGTATTATAATCACGACCTGCTTCAGCAGCACCATATGCACAGAAGTGTTTGGCGCAAGCCAGCATCTTGTCCAGCCGCATCAAGTCTTCGGGCTTCTCACCCTGGAAACCGCGTACACGTGCGGCAGAGAGCAATGAACCCAGATAAGGATCCTCACCAGAGCCTTCCATTACCCGTCCCCAACGTGCATCACGTGAAATGTCCACCATGGGGGCAAAAGTCCAGTTAACACCCACTGCCGAAGCTTCGGCAGCGGCAATGGACGCACTTCTTTCTGCCAGTTCGGCGTCCCAGGCACACGACTCGGCCAAAGGAATAGGGAATATCGTTTTAAAACCGTGTATCACATCGAAAGCAAAAAGCACTGGAATCTTCAACCGGGATTCCGCTAGTGCCGTCTCTTGTGTCTTACGGATGGCGGCAGAAGAAGTGGCATGGAAAAGACTACCTATGTATCCTTTCTTCAATAGAGGTTCAATGTCCGTATTTACTTGCGGACCGGTCACAATATCGCTCTTGGCAGAATATTGGGTCATCTGACCTATTTTCTCTTCAAGTGTCATCAAGGCAAGTACAGAATCGACACGCTCTTCTATCCGTTTGTCACCGCTGTAACTCTGCCAATCACCGGCTCCTGAAGTACATGCCGTACTCACAGAAAGTATTAGGGCAGCTCCAATCAATAATTTCTTTTTCATAGTAAATGCTTTTATAGTTTTAAGATAGCCATTACGGGAGCATGATCGGAGAGATAGCCGTTGTCCGGCTTATCATCAATGGTTCGGTAACGCTCCACCTCTACAGCACCTTTTATAAAAATAAAATCTATCAACCTACGTTTCTCTACCGGGATGCGCCCGAAGTCATGGAAACTCCATGTCGGTCCGTAAGCGACTTTCGCCGTAACGCAAGCATTCTTCATTCCACCTTCCGTCAATACAGTGACCGGCTCGGAATCTACCGTTCCATTAAAGTCTCCGGTAACAATTACCGGAAGGTCACCCGCTATTTGTTTTATCTTCTCAAGTATCAGCACGGCACTTTCGCGACGTGCCACTTTACCTACATGATCGAAATGAGTATTGAAAGCAGCTATTTCCCTACCACTCACCTTGTCTTTCAGTACCGCCCAAGTCACAATACGCTCGCAAGCCGCATCCCAGCCTTTCTTTCCGATGGAATCAGGAGTTTCACTCAGCCCAAAATTTCCACTCTTCAATAGTTCGAAACGGTCTGTCTTATAGAAAAGAGAGCAATACTCACCTTTCTCTTCTCCATCTGCACGACCTACACCGAGAGCGGTATATTGCGGAAGACGCTCCTTCAAGTCATCGAGTTGGTTCTTCACCACCTCTTGCATGCCTATAATGTCCGGAGCATAATAAGCAATCATTTGTGCCGCATGGTCCTTGCGGTATTTCCAATTGTTCATACTATCCGTCACATGATCCAGACGGATGTTGAACGACATCACCTCTACTTTGGCTTCCGGTTGCCTGCCGCACGAGGCGACAAGCAATGCGAAAACAACCAATACACTATTGATAAACACGTTTTTCATGGTTACAAACCTTTTTAATCTATGTAAAACCTAATCAAAATCAAAGAATCCTATCAAACAACCTAATCGACCTTGTTCAAATAAGGAGAAGTAAAGCCTAATCTCCTCAAACCCTTCTGGACATCGGGATGACTCATGAAAAGTTTCCAAATCAAACCGGTACGATAGTTCTCTATCATCACAATAATCGGCCCTTGGTCAATGGCAAGATACGAAGGTGCAAACCAATTCTCCGTCAAATTGAACGCATCCTTGAAACCATATTCACCCCAAAGACGGTCACCCAACTCTTCATAGAAATAACGCATGGCTTCCAAAGAATATTCAGGTGCATATGGAATAGAGGAAAGAGCAGCGGTAGGTGTAATCACACCACGGTCATTACCGGGACTATGGGCAGAATAACCTTTGTCACCGTCACTGGCAGTCAATCCCCAACATTTTTCGCCGTAACCCTTGTAACCCTTCGGATTGTCAATGCAGTAGGCACGGTTAATCAAGGTATGAGCCTTCATCTGTTCCTCGTAATCGGCATAACGATCTTTCAAGCCACGTGGGTCAAGCCCCATGTAAGAATAATGAGTGAAGAAGAGAGGACCTCCCTTTCCGTGGTTGTTTCCAAGAGGAAGCTTGATACCGTAATACTCCCGACCGTTCAGAAAAGTATTCGCATTGGCCCAGCCTTTATGATAAACGCTCTCGGCAATCGGATAAGTAGGGGAAGACGCGCCCAAAATGTAAACAATGTGACACTCGTTATGACCTTTAATCTGATGATTCATCGCCCATCCGTTGTTTGGCGACCAATGCCAATACATCACATCTTGTCCCTGAGTAAAAAAGTTCCATTCTGCTTGACGCCACAGATTATTGATTATCCCGCGGATACGGTTTTCCGTTGGATTATCCTTTGTAAAATACTGATGGGCAGCCAACAAGCCTTCGAACATGAAAGCGGATTCTACAATATCCGCTCCATCGTCCTTACGACTGAAAGGAATGGTCTTGCCGGTTTTACCGTTCATCCAATGTGCCCACATGCCGTGATAGCTGTCGGTATTCTTGTCGCTCAGAAAGCGGACTATCTTCAACATACGTTCAGCGCCCTGTTCGCGAGTGACAAAACCACGCTCTATACCGACAATGATAGCCATCACTCCGAAACCCGAGCCACCGATGGTAGCTGTCTCGGCACCTCCGTTGCTCCGTTCATGTGCCAATCCTGATTCGGGATGGGCAAAATCCCAAAAGTAACGGAAAGTTTGCTTCTGGACAAGAGTCATGAGTTCATCATCGGAGAGTTGCTTTTCTGTCACATCAGATGGTGGATTTATGGCATTTACCGAGCACGAACAAACCCCAAAAAACAAGAAAAAAAGAAATATATTTTTCATAATACCTATTTTTAAACATTTTAACCACATAAGAAGTAGGAGTAGCCTAAGGCTACTCCTCACACACCTTATTTATTTTGCTTCAATATTCCTTGAGAAATATCAATCTGCTTCTGTGGAATGTAGAATGTAGAATGCTGGCTCATATTGAAGTTTGTCTTTCCATGGGCCTTCAGCATCTTTTCCGCATATCCGGGAACAACTTTATCAGCACGAATCAAATCAAAGAAACGGTGTCCTTCCATTGCTAATTCAATGCGGCGCTCATTCCATATGATTTCACGCAACTTAGCTTTATTCCTCTCTGTTATTTTAGGTAATACAGTGGGATCATCACCGGACTTACGAGCACGGTCTCTGACCAATTCCAATTTAGCCAGGGCGTCATCTACTAATGGGTCGCTTTCACCATTTGCCAACTCATTGCAGGCCTCAGCATACATTAACAGTACATCCGCATAACGCAGAAAATACAAGTGGCAATTTTGTTTAGCAAAATTATTGGCATTCCAATAAGTTGTAGGCCACATTGTCTTTTTATTGGCGCGCGGTTGTACTCCCGGTTCGTCCTTGAAGTTTATAACCCCAACTCCTTCCATATTTTCGCCATCGTAAATGATAGTAGCCTCCCGTCTCGGATCACCTGATTCATAAGCCTTATCCAAAGATTCTGACGGAGAACAGAATCCCCAACCTTTGAAACCTCTGACACCTTGCCACTTCACATATTCGGAAGCCTTATCTCTCGTCTTGTCTGATCCCCACAAATACTGGTCGGCCAGCATCACTTCATCAGAATAATAAGAATCCGGGCTAAACAAATCACGGTAATTGTGATGCAGGTTATATTCTCCCCTACTTATTACCTGCCCTGCATATTGTTTTACACTTGCATAATCTTGACGGAACAAATAAACTTTAGCCAACAAGCCTTCTGCAGTTCCTTTCGTAACTCTTCCTCTCTCAGCAATCCCCCATTCATCACGGGTTGGCAAATTCATTGCCGCATAGGACAAGTCATCAATAATCTGCTGATAAATAGCTTCTTCAGAAGCGCATGGCTGATCGTATTCATCGGGATTCTGAACTTTAGTAACCAAAGGTACGCCACCGTAAGTTCTCACCAAGTTAAAGTAAAAGAAACCACGGAAAAAACGTGCCTGTGCAATGCTTCTAATCTTTAACTGCTCATCTTTCAACACATCCAAGTTATCCAATGCTACGTTACAGAATCCGATTCCTTTATAATTTCCGGTCCACCAGCCGTTCAATTCAGAAGTATAAACATCATAAGTAAAATCATTCAATGAATTCACGCGAGCATAACTACCATCTGCCGGTGAACTTCCTGTATCAGAATTGTCACTCGGCACCTCCATAATGCCAAACCAAGAAAACCCGATCAAGTCCCAACTTTTCATTTGAGAATATATAGCATTAATTCCCATCAAAGCACCTTCTTCTTCCCCGAAGAAAATATCTTGCGTCAATTTCCCTTGCGGCTTTGTATCCAAAAAATCAGAACAAGAGGTAAAAACCAATGCTGAAGCTAATAAAAGTGAATATATCTTTTTCATAATCATTTCCTATTTTTATTTTCCATTAGAATGTAAGATTCAAGCCAAAACGACAAGTAGCGGTAATCGGATAAATATCACGGTCAAGCCCCCCTAAGATTTCGGGAGTAAATCCGTTATAATTCGTAAAATAAAGCAGGTTATTACCTGAGAAGTACAATCTCAAATTCTGGATATGCACTTTTTGCATCAAGTTTTTTGGGAATGTATATCCAAATTCCACAGTCTGTAACTTCACATAGTTGCCACTCTCAACATAACGGTCGGAAACAAAATAATTGTTACCCTCAAATGTCATGCGCGGAATGGAAGTATTCCTATTGTTTTCAGTCCATCTATCCAAGAACGAACGATCCCAGTTATCAACACCAGCATTTCTTTCAGCTTGTTTGGCATTATAAATCTTATTACCAAAATTACCCTGCAAATCAATTGACAAATCAAAGCCTTTCCAAGCGGCAGTTATACCCAAAACACCGATAAACTTCGGAGTAGGAGAGCCTAAATCCGTACGGTCTTCAGCAGTTATATATCCATTGCCATCCGTATCTGCATAAATCAGATCACCCGGAGCTACATTTGCCTGATACTTCTTCTTCGCATCACCGGAAGCAGCCGCAGCCATCGCATTATACTGCTCAATCTCCTCATTACTTTGGAAAATACCAATAGTCTTGTAACCATAAAAATACTTGATTGGCATTCCTTCTTCTGTCATATGAACACTTTTTCCGGAACCTATATCCCCACTGGTGATACGTTTACCTCCCAAATTAGTCACCTCATTCTTAATTGTAGTTCCAGTCAAGCGGATGCCATAACGAAAATCCTTAAACGAGTCTTCCCATTTCACCGTAAAATCAAGTCCAGAGTTACGTACTGAGCCCACGTTTGTTTCTACAGAGGCAAGTCCTACAGAAGCAGGAACATCCACATTTACCAACATTTCTTTTGTATCTCTTCTGTAATAGTCAAACTCTAAAGAAAAGCGATTATTGAACAAGCCTAAATCAAAACCAAGATCCAACTGCTCTGAACGTTCCCAATGGATTTGTGTATTATAAAGAGAAGTTACAGTACCACCAGAATAATAATCACCACCAAATACAGCATCATAAGTAGGGGCTACATTAGCCAATGCATAATATTTGTCATTACCAATCTTATCATTACCAATTTGCCCCCAGCTACCTCTAATCTTCAAGTTACTCAACCATTCAACATTATCTTTAATAAAAGCTTCTTCAGAAATCCTCCATCCGGCAGCTACTGACGGAAAATATCCCCAACGGTTATCCGGTCCAAACTTCGAAGAGCCATCGGCACGTATAGAAGCCGTCAACAAATATCTGTCCATTAAAGCATAGTTGGCACGGAACAAGTAAGACATCATGGCTTCATGTTTTCCATTATTCTCAAGTCCACGTGTATCGCTTGAAGACTGATCCAAATACCAATAGTCTTCCACTTCTGAGAAGAAATTACGTCCTGACCCGCCTAACTTTTCATTAGTGTATTTTTGAGCAGTAATACCACCCAAAAGATTCAGACGATTTTTATCATTGATTTGCCAATCATAAGTCAAGATATTCTCCCACAGCCAAGTAAAATCTCTAGTCCATGTTTTAGACAAGCTGTTCTCATCTACCTTTTGATACTCCGAGATATAATACTTAGGAGTAAAATTACGACTTCTACCATTAATATAATCAATGCCCAAGCTGGTCTTAAAATTCAACCCTTTAATAACTTCCCAATTCAAGAATGCACTACCCACAATTCTATCTTTCCAATTATCACTATTCATATAATGGAGGGTAGCAAGCGGATTAGCAGTAGATGCCACCTGAGGATCGGAGAAATTACCATTCTCATCATAAGGAGTAATGATAGGACTCAGTTTATAAGCAGATTTTACAACTCCCTTATTTTCATTTTTTGTATGACTAAAAGAAGCCGATAAGTTATGCCCGATAGTCAAATGTTTGTTTATTTTATATGAATTATTGGCACGCAAAGTAAAACGGTCATAAGAATTTTCCTTTATGATACCATCCTGTTGGAAATATCCGGCACTCAAATTATAACGTACCTTTTCTGTTCCGCCACTAACAGCAACTTGATAATCACGGACAGACGCTACTCGGAAAATCTCATCGAACCAATTGGTCCCTTTTCCGAAAGAAGCCGGGTCATCATAAACAAGACCGCCATCTGGATTAATATTCAAGTTAGCTTCATTTTGCAGCATAGCATATTCAGAAGCCGTACACATCTCAAATTTACCGCTATTTTGGAACTGAAATCCTTCACTGGCAGTAATGTTCACCTGTGCTTTACCTTCAGCACCTTGCTTGGTGGTAACAATGATTACACCGTTAGCACCGCGAGAACCATACATGGCAGTAGCAGAAGCATCCTTCAATACCTCCATGGACTCAATATCATGGTTACTCAGGAATGATATATCGTCCATAAACATTCCATCAACCACATAGAGCGGATTGCTATTATTAGTAGTACCGATACCACGAATGCGCACTTCAGGAGAGCTACCCGGAGCACCGCTTGCAGAGATAAATACACCGGACACACGACCTTGCAATGCGTTAGCCACATTAGGTGTAGAAATCTTTTTCAAATCATCGCTCTTGATAGAACCAACAGCACCGGTCAAGTCTGATTTACGCTGTACACCATAGCCTACAACTACAACTTCATCAATCAACATATTGTCTTCTTGCATTACTACATTAATAGTAGTACGACCATTCACTGCTATTTCTTGGTCTTTCATACCAATATAGCTATAAAGCAAGACAGCGTTACTGGGAACATTGGTAATCTTATAATCACCATCAAGTCCAGTAACGACTCCTTGCTGAGGAGCCCCCTTTACCGAAACTGTAGCACCAATAACAGTCATTCCCGTCTTGTCGGAAACGACACCCGAAACCGTAATTTTGTTCTGCGCCATCGAAACAACGGCAAACAGCAACATCACACATGTAATTAATAAATTTTTCTTCATTTTGTATTGATTTAAAATTCTTTTGCAAAAGTATAGGAGCAATTGATGTATGTCAAAAAACAAACTACCACAAGATTACCACAACCTGCTCAAGCACTACAACGTAACTACTACAGCATTGTATAAAATACTAATTTCCAATAATATACACTAGGAAGTTATTTAAAAAATTATTCAGACTGCAGGCCTATCCAAATAGAAATATGCTGTTGAAGTTACATGATCTTGGCGGTAGAAATTAACAAATCCTGGCGGAAAGTCTTTATCCGTGATATGTAGGTCTGAATTTTCATCTAATAAACGATAGAATTTCAGTTTACCGCTTCTATCTATAGTAACCGGTACAAGAGGAACCTTCGCCTTGTACAGTTCGAGTACCTTTTGATATGGAGCACCTCCAATCTGCTGCAATGTAACTCTTATATCATGATGAAAATAAATCGGGTCCTGCACGTGGAAACGATACATACTCCACCAACAACTGTCCGCATTTGCAATCGGACAACCTTGATAACGGTGGGAATACTCGCCCTGCCCCCAAGCCGTACCAATATAGTCTTCAACTCCCGTACCACTCAATGTGGGAAATTCCTTATCTCCGTCAATGTAGAACTTGATTTCACCTTCTCCCCACCAAGTAGTTTCATACGCCTTATTGGCAAAGATACCCAAGCTTACCCCCAAAAAGCGCCCCCTGCCCGATAGTTGGGGAAGAACAGTATAATCCACTCCCAACTTGGTGGATTTGTCTTCACGCCAGACAGCATGAAAATAGCTCATCTCCGAATCCCATTCCGGCAATTTAGTAAAGTTGATATCATAAAACAAGTGTGTCAGGTCCTCATCCGAGGTATTCACAAACACCACTTTGGCACCGGTGCGGTAAGGCATCGGAATAGAACAGTTAAAAGAACGCTTCTCCGGATTAGAAAAGAAACAGTTCTCAAAACGAGATGTACGTGACAGCGGATTCCCAAAAAAATCTCCCAATGGGACATCCACTGCCGGAACAACAGAATTATCCCAATAAAACTTGATACGCAACGCACGAAGCATCTTAGGGTTACGTTTGCTGACTGTCAGCCAAATACGGTTAATGATCCCGGGTCCTTGCTGAGACAACAAAACACAGCTGTCTCCCGCCATGATTCTGCCGAAAGCACTTCCTTTTGCACCTTTATTGACTTGAGCTGCCGTTCCCTTGGCACCGGTAGGATTTTCAAAACTTGTCCACCGCGTTTCATGACCTTCAGGCACTTTCCATATTTGGGCATGCCCCAAAAGAGTAAATGCTAATAAAACAGATATAACTAATAATGTCTTCATTTCATATCCTCCAGCAATTTATTCATTTCCCCAAAGGTCAGCCTTATTCCCTTTATTCTTTCTCCACTCATGACGCCATTTGTGCATCATCACATTGTTTACCATCGGCTTCAGCTTACGGCCCGCCTTGTCGGGTATGGTGGGAACAGCCGTCGCCTTGTCCTGATACCAGTAGGCAACGGTGGCCAGGTCGAGGGTCAGGCAATTGTTGTGCCCATGCTCAATGGTGGCTTTCAGCCCTTTCTCAAAGAAGACGGGATCTTGAATAAAGAACCGATAGACATGTGTACGCCCCAAGAATCCGACATCATTATTCACACGTGGATAGCCGAAGTAGATATGCTGGTAGGGCTCTTTCGGGCACCAGGCGGTGTTGAACAAGTCTTCCGTACCGGTGCCTATCAAGGAAGCCTGTTTTTCACCGTCGATGAACCACATGTCATCGCCTTCACCATACCACATGGGGGTAGGGCACTGTACATAATAATTCAATCCCACAAAATGGCCCTTTCCCTTGATATCGGCAAACACATAATTGTCGGCTCCGTCCTTATTCTCCGTCTGCTTACCCACGGAACCCCACTCGGTCTCCCCCTCGGGAAGCGCTTCGGTAATCTCACGGTTGAACCACGCATGGAAACGCCCCATGTCCTTGGGCAGTTCCTTCATCTCCACATAGTCTATGTAGTAGTAGAAGGCGCCGATGTTGACATCCGTCTGATTCTCTATCTCAATGCGCGCACCTTTGGCAAAAGGCATGGCGAAATAGCTGCACAAACCCGTACCACCGTTGGGACCGGAAGAAAGGGCAAAAGAAGCATAGTTATACTGTTCGTTCCATCCCTGGCCGAAAAAGGGACCGATGGGGGACACGACAGAAGGCTCGTCGCTGCCGTCCCAGTACATCCGAAGGATGATGTCGTTACGGGAAAGCTGGCGCGGTCCCGGAGACATCGTTATCCAGATATGGTTGATTACGCCTGCCCCCTTGATGTCGGCCAAGACAGCCGTTTCGCCCGGCTTGATGGCCTTCAGGTGGTCACGGTTGTTGCCCGTACGGTCATAACTGCTGACACGGCGGTTGCGCAAGCCTTCCTTCATCTTGGCAAGGTCATACATTTCACTAGACATATTGGTCTGCGCAAAAGCGCTGCCTACTCCCATCAAAAGGGAGAATAAACCTACAAAAAACTTTTTCATCACGGTATTCTTCATTTTTCAAATTATGTTTTTCATCAATCTATCGGTTGTCACTTTCTTGTGGCATCCGACTTCCTTATCTTCTCCTCCAGTATCCGCGCCAGCCTGCGTGCCACTTTGGGATGCTGTTCATACACATTTGTGGTCTGGTATGGGTCTTCCTCCAAATTATAAAGCTGCACAGAGGGTGCATCCGGCTTTATCCGGGCATTTTCTATATCGCTGTTCACCCGATGGGTGAGCTGGAAAGCGGATGCCCCGCCCAAGTCATGGTCACCGACATTCTTTCCTGTAAATCCACCGCTG
>ERZ779919.576-NODE-576-length-17010-cov-3.55512_pt1 | contig 17010 bp, 10 predicted proteins | sample MGYA00511349_ERZ779919 | MGnify/ENA primary metagenome ERZ779919 (study PRJEB29588, sample SAMEA2147384) | human gut metagenome | biome: human gut; feature: human-associated habitat; material: faeces | place: Denmark | collected 2008/2010 ...
TGCACGTGCAATGGCAGGTGTAATCGTTGTTACTACAAAGAAAGGTAAAGCCGGAGTCAGCAAAATTAATTATACGGGTGAGTTTACTACGCGTATGGTGCCCTCATACAAAGAGTTCAATATTATGAATTCTCAGGAGCAAATGGGAATATATAAAGAATTGGAGCAAAAAGGTTGGTTGAATAGTGCTGATTTATTTCGTGCAAAGAATTCAGGTGTGTACGGACGTATGTATAAACTGATCGACCAGTTTAATGAAACGAATGGTCAATTTGGGCTGATGAATACTTTAGAAGCACGTAATGCTTATTTGACCGAAGCCGAAATGCGTAATACCGACTGGTTTGATGTATTATTCTCAAATAATATTTCACAGAATCACTCTGTAAGTATTACTTCAGGTTCTGATAAATCATCTTTTTATGCGTCATTGAGTGCCATGCTTGATCCGGGATGGTATAAGCAGAGTGAAGTGAAACGTTATACAGCCAATTTGAATACGACTTATAATATCTTAAAGAACCTAAGCATAAACTTGATATCAAGTGCTTCTTACCGTAAACAGAATGCACCAGGTACCATGAACTCATCATTGGACGTTGCGGCAGGTCAGGTTACACGTGATTTTGATATCAACCCCTATTCATACGCACTGAATACTTCACGTACATTAGATCCTAATACAGATTATGTGGCTAATTATGCTCCATTTAATATTCTCCGTGAATTGGACAATAATTTTATTGAGTTGAATGTTGTTGATGTAAAGTTCCAGGGGGAGTTGAAATGGAAGGTGTTGCAGGGCCTAGAAGTCAGTGCGCTGGGTGCTGTGCGTTATCAATCATCATCACAAGAACATAATATAATGGATGATTCTAATCAAGCAATTGCTTATCGTACGGGGTTGGACGATGCTACTATTCGTGATGAAAACGACTGGTTGTATAAGAATCCAGATAACCCATATGCATTACCTATTTCGATTCTTCCTGAAGGAGGTATTTATCAGCGTCAAGATCGTAAGATGTTGGGACTGGATTTCCGTGGTACTGTATCCTGGAATCATCTATTTGCAGAAAAGCATATAACTAATCTTTTTGCAGGAATGGAAGTAAATGATCTTCAACGCTCTAACTCTTCATTCCAAGGATGGGGTATGCAATATTCTATGGGTGAGATTCCATCATATGTTTATCAGTACTTTAAGAAAGGTATTGAGACTGGAGAAAAGTATTATTCTATGGGGCATACTAGATATCGTAGTGTAGCTACATTTGCAAATGCTACTTATTCGTATGACGGGCGTTATACGTTGAATGGTACTTTCCGCTATGAAGGAACTAATAGAATGGGACGTAGCCGTTCTGCTCGTTGGCTGCCAACGTGGAATCTTTCTGCAGCGTGGAATGTTCATGAAGAGAAATTCTTCCAATCACTTCAACCAACGCTTTCAAATTTGACATTTAAGGCATCTTACTCATTGACAGCTGATCGTGGTCCGGCTGATGTAACAAATTCACAAGCTATTATTAAGAGTTATTCACCTTATCGTCCTTTCACTGATATTCAAGAAACGGGTCTTCATATAGTGGATTTGGAAAATAGTGAATTAACGTATGAAAAGAAGCATGAATTGAATATAGGAGTGGATGTAGGTTTTATTAATAATCGCATTAATCTTTCAGCTGACTGGTACACGCGCAATAACTATGACCTGATTGGGTTGATTCCAACACAAGGAGTGGGAGGTACTATTTATAAATATGCCAATGTAGCTACAATGAAGTCACATGGTATTGAATTTACCCTTTCAACCAGCAATATTAAAACAAAAGACTTCTCATGGAATTCTGATTTTATTTTTTCTCATGCTAAGAATGAAGTTACTGATTTGCGAGGACGTACTCGTATGATGGAACTTGTTTCGGGAAATGGATTTGCACGTGAAGGATATCCTGTGCGCGGGCTTTTCTCCATTCCTTTTGCAGGTTTGGATGAAAAAGGTATTCCTATGTTCGATATCAATGGAAATATAACATCGACTGATATTAATTTCCAGGAACGTGAGAAGTTAGATTATTTGAAATATGAAGGTCCGACAGATCCTACAATAACTGGTAGTTTCGGTAACGTTTTTGCATATAAAGGGTTTAAACTCAATGTATTCATGACTTATTCATTTGGTAATGTTGTTCGTTTGAATCCATATTTTAATTATAAATATTCCGATTTGAGTGCTATGCCTCGTGAATTCAAGAATCGTTGGACGCTTTCTGGGGATGAGGCAAAGACTAATATTCCTGCAATCTTGAGTAATCCGCAATATGAAGCAAACCGAACATTGTATAAAGCTTACAATGCTTACAATTATTCTACAGAGCGAATTGCAAAAGGTGATTTTATCCGTATGAAAGAAATCTCACTTTCTTATGAGTTTCCTAAGAGCTGGATTTCTGCTGCGAAGATTTCCAATCTTTCTTTGAAGTTACAGGCAACTAATTTATTCCTTATTTATGCAGATAAGAAATTGAATGGTCAAGATCCTGAATTCTTTAATACTGGTGGTGTAGCTTCACCGGTGCCACGTCAGTTTACATTAACTCTGCGTTTAGGATTGTAAGAGAATGATTTTAATAATAAAAAAAAGATTAAAGATGAGACGAAATCAATTATATATTCCATTGTTCATCGCAACGCTTGCTATTGTCGGTAGCTCTTGTAATGATTTTCTCGACGAATTACCAGATAACCGGACGGAGCTGAATTCTGAGCAAAAAATAGCTAAAATGCTTGTTTCTGCTTATCCGGAAGGATCTGCGAATGAACTGTTTGAACTTTATAGTGATAATACCGACGATAACAGTGCCAGATATTCTTATTATAAGTTATCTGAGGAAGAGTGCTATAACTGGAAAGATACCCAGGAAGAATATCAGGATACACCTACAAATCTTTGGGAAACCCATTATATAGCTATTGCTTCTGCTAACATGGCTTTGGAAGAGATTGAGAAACGGGGAAATCCGGAATCGTTGATGCCGCAGCGAGGAGAGGCTCTTGTTTGTCGGGCGTACAATCATTTTGTATTAGCAAATATTTTTTGTAATGCTTATAATACTCATGCATCACAGGAATTAGGTATTCCTTATATGACTAAAGTTGAAACAACTGTGCAACCACAATACGGGCGGGGTACTTTGCAGGAGACTTATGAGAAGATTGAGAAGGACTTATTAGATGGTATGGCTCTTATTTCCGATGATAGTTATTCTGTGCCGAAATATCATTTCACAAGGAAAGCTGCATATGCTTTTGCTGCACGTTTCTATCTTTATTATATGAAGCCTGACTTTTCTAATTGTGATGAGGTGATAAAATATGCAGATCGTGTGTTGGGAAGTGATCCTGCTGCCGAATTACGGGATTGGGAAGCGTTGGGAAAACTCTCTGCTAATGATAATGTACAGCCCGACGCATATATTGCTTCTACAAGTAAGGCTAACTTGTTGATAGGTAGTACCGTATCTAACTGGGGTATTATTCTGAGTAATTACATGACAGGAAAACGTTATCTACATAATAAGTTAATTGCTTCTTACGAAACATCACGTTCTTCCGGATTATGGGGTATCCCTGACCGCATGTATATGCAGCCTTTTACAACATCGGGCTATGAATGCAGTATGTTGAGAAAGGGCGGTTATTATGCTGGTGACTACCTGTATTATATGCCTGTGATTTTCTCTACAGACGAGACTTTGCTTTGCAGGGCTGAGGCTTATACGCTGAAAAAGAACTATCCAATGGCTGCTGCAGATCTTACTACATGGGAGAAAGCATATACTTCTAATAAGCAAACTTTAACTCCGGAGATGATAAATGAGTATTATGATAAGATGGATTATTACAATCCGACACAAAATCCGACTCCCAAGAAAAAGCTTCAGCCTGATTTTACTATTGAATCAGGTATACAGGAGAACTTTATTCACTGCATTCTGCATATGAGACGTATTGCTACTTTGCATGAAGGTCTGCGCTGGCCGGATATTAAACGTTATGGAATTGTTATCTATCGCCGTTCTATTGCTAATAACAATATAGTCGTAACAGATGAAATGCCGGTAAATGACGCAAGACGTGCTATGCAAATTCCTAAGAGTGTAGTTCTGGCAGGAATGCAACCCAATCCACGTACTGAAAATTAAAAGGAGGAAATAATATGAAGAAATATTATATTTATATACTAACGGCTGTTTTGCCCATTCTTTGGGGAGCCTGTAATAATGGCGATGATATTGACACCAAGCATAGTATTTTTTCAACAGAGCCAATGGAACATAATGGTTTTGATGAATGGTTGCTTGCTAATTATACATATCCGTATAACGTTGATTTTAAGTATCGTATGCAGGATATTGAAAGTGATCATAAATATAATCTGGTACCGGCGGATTACGATAAATCGGTTGCCTTGGCCAAGATTATCAAGCATGTATGGATGGAGGCATATACTGAACTTGCCGGACCGGCTTTTCTTCGGTCTTATGTGCCAAAAACTTTTCACTTGATAGGTTCTCCGGCTTATGATAGTAGTGGTACGAAGGTGTTGGGTACTGCCGAGGGAGGAAAGAAGATAACATTGTACGAAGTGAACAGTCTGGACTTTGAGAATGTCGATATCGAAGTTTTGAATGAGTATTACTTTAAGACGATGCACCATGAATTTGCACATATCCTGCATCAGAAGCGTAATTATGACCCATCGTTTGATCGCATTACCGAAGGAAAATATGTTGGTTCCGACTGGTATTTCTATGTTGCTGAAAATGGAAATGCATATTTGCGAGAGGATGCGGATGCATGGCCGGAAGGATTTGTGACGGCATATGCGATGAGTGAGGCAAGAGAAGATTTTGTAGAGAACATCGCCATGTATGTTACTCACGATCAGGCTTACTGGGATAATATGCTGAAGGTTGCCGGAACTGCCGGAGCGGCTATTATTAATCAGAAGTTTACTATTGTATACAATTATATGCTTGAAACTTGGGGTATTAATTTAGATGATTTGCGTGAGATTGTGTTAAGGCGTCAGCAAGAAATTCCGGAGCTGGATTTAAGTACTATTGAATAAAACAGGAAGATTATGAAAAAGAATATAATGATTTATTTGTTGATGGCTCTTGTATGCTTTGGTTTGCAATCCTGTCTTTTCCAAGAAGAGGATTATTTTGATGATTCTTCAGCGAATCGTGCAACAGAGGAAGTGAAGCAATATAGTGAGCTATTAGAATCGGCGTCTAATGGTTGGAGAATGGAATATTACATAGGTCAGGACTATGCTTTGGGTGGCATAACTCTTCTGTGCAAGTTTGATGGTCAGCGAGTTACAATGGCATCTCAAGGATATGAAGGCGATGAGACTATTTCCTCTCTTTATAAGGTTGTATCGGAGGAAGCTACTATGCTTACATTCGACACTTATAATGCTTTTATTCATGCATATGCCAAGCCACAAGGCGGCGGTTCCAACCCGAATGCCAACCTGCAAGGAGATTATGAGTTTATTATAAAAGAAGCTTCAGCCGAGAAAATTGTAATGCAGGGCAAAAAGTATGGAAATACGATAGTAATGTATGCGCTTCCGGATGATTTGAACTGGGAGGCATATATAAACTCTGTGAATGACGTAGAAGAGAATGCTTTCTTTATACAATATCAGTTGTTGGTTGATGGAAATTTAGTTGGTATGACACAGCGAAGTAATTATACTTTTGTTATAGCCTATAATGATGGTGGTAACATTGTACAAGAGCAATCTCCTTTCCTTTTTACAACCGATGGCTTTCGTTTCCGGGAACCAGTTTCACTGGCAGGAGTAACTGTGCAAAATTTTGTGTGGGACCCTTCCTCCGAGCTTTTTACTTGTACTGACGAGGGGGCAACTAACGTTAAAATGAAAGGAATTTATCCGGAGGGATATATTAAATATAATGATTATCTAGGTAATTATACTCTTACCTGCAAGATGTATAAAGATAATAATTTGACAGACGAAGAATTACCAATATCTATTATAGAGGATGTAGAAAATAAGAGTTATATTCTCAAGGGACTAATTGGTGATATAGTGCTCGATTATGATAGAGGTGAAGGAATTATGTCCTTTAAGACTCAAAAGGTAGGTTATATATCAGGATATTATTTGGGATGTACTACATATTGTTATGCCATGGGATTTTATCCTACATATATTAGTTATCAGGCAGGTCTGATGTTTGGTTTTGTGGCAAATGTACAACAGTCTCCGTTTGGATTTACATTTGAGGATGATGGGGTATTCGAAGCAGTAGGTGGTGCAAAAGCTGATTATATGGCCTTCGACCGCTATTCGGCACCTGATTATAGTCAAAGTTCATATGTTCAAGGGGTGGCACGTATGTATGGAGAGATGGTCTTTATGAAAGTTGAGGAATAAATAAAAAACTAGATTATGAAAAATATACTGAATTTATACTTAATAATATTCTGCTTATTTTTTGTTGCAGGATGTTCTTCAGATGACGATGCTGCCACTGTAAAATTGACAATTATAAAATCAGATTTGGATATGAAAGCTAGTGGTGGCACTGGAACTGTCGAATTTGCAGCAACTGGAACTGTCACGGCTACGGTGAATGCCGATTGGTGTCAGGTAATCGAAGTTGCAGATCATAAAGTTTCCATTTCTGTAGATGCTAATACGGGTTATCCGGGGCGTAGCGCACAAATCGTTTTAACTGATGGTGTGAGTACGCAGCAAGCAACCATACTGCAGGAAGGAGCTATTTGGAAATATAATAGAGATGCTACCTATTTCACATTGACAGATGCTGCAGAGGAGGTCCCTGTTGAAATGTCGAGTAATTTGCCTATTCAGGTATCTATTCCAGCAGATGCTTCTCAATGGTTATCCTATGAAATGACGAGTGATGGATTTAAGTTTATTGCAAAAGAGAATCTCACTGGTAAAATTCGTTCGGCCATTGTAAAAGTGACTACTGGCATTCGTGAAATTGAATATGCTTTATTGCAGTACGATATTGATGACTTATTGGGACAATGGACAGGTGTTGTGAAAGTCGTTGCTACAGCATTTGGTATTAATCAAGTTCTTTCATTAGAGGAAAATACTCAAATTGTTAAAAATCCGGGTGGTAATGGCTATATATTCCAGCTACCAATGACAAGGCTGTTGGGAGCAACGATTGTTTTAGCGGTCACCTATCAAGATGGAGCTTTAGTTATAACCACTCCACAGCAGCAAAATTATGCTTTGTCTGATGGGCAAGGAGGAGTGATGTACGGCTCAATAATAACTAAAACTGATGATGGTTTGTATTTACAGGGAAAAATTATTCTTTCTCCTGTATTAATGAATGATGGGCAGGTTGCGTTAGCTTATATTACAGATGCATATATGTCAATGGGATTATTTAAGGGAAGAGTTCCGTCTCCTGCAAATTATGCAGGACTTTCTATTGATTTTCCTGCTATTTTGATGCAATATGCTGAATAATATTTTGCATGAAATACTATTTTTATATAGTGGTTTAACTGTTTGTTATGAGAAGAACTTGCATTAATTGATCCTAAGAGCTATTATCGTAAGGTAGTAGCTCTTAATATTTAAATATTTATTTAATAATCTTTATATTACGCATCAATCCACCATACTTAGCCCTTTTCACTGCACTACCTTTGAAAATGGTTTTATATTGCTCCTCACTCAGCGAATGCCAATCATCCTTCCTCATACTTAACAAAGAAGGAGACGGTTGAAATTCGGCTGTCCGGCAAGGAGTGGCAAAGCGATTCCAAGGGCAAGCTTTCAGGCATTCGTCACAGCCATATATTTTATTACCCATTTTTTTGCCTACATTGAGCGAAAGTTCCCCACGATACTCAATGGTAAGATAAGAAAGACATCTCTCGGAATTGAGCCTGAAAGGGGCTTCCAGCGCTTTTGTCGGGCAGGCATCCAGGCAACGTGTACACGAACCGCATTGATTTCGTTGTGGAGAGTCATAATTGTCAGCTTCCCTATCAAGAATAATTTCCCCTAAGAAGAAGCAGGAGCCGGCGTGAGGAATGATGAGATGTGTATTCTTTCCTATCCATCCCAAGCCGGTACGCCATGCCCAATAACGTTCGAGTATGGGAGCGGTATCACAGAATATGCGGCCTTGAAGCGGAGAAGCGGAGGTTTGGGATACTGGGGCTTGGGGTGCTGAGGCGTAGTTTTCAGTATATGTGCCGATATTGTTTGTCGAGGCGATAGTACTGTCTGTTTCTTTGGAGAATGAAACTTCTTTCTCTATAAACTCAAAAAGTTCCTTCAATTTCCCCTTCATCACATCGTGATAATCTTTCCCGTAGGCATACCATGCAATCTGATACTCACCTTCGGGAAGTTTTTTTGCCGGATAATAGTTTAGCGCAACGCTGATCACCGTACGTGCCCCTTCCACCAACAAGCGCGGATCGAGCCGTTTATCCTCATAATTCTGCATATACGCCATCTCTGCCTGGCAACCGTCCGCCAGCCATTGACGGAAGGCGGTAGCCACAGTTTCATCCACAGCTTCGGCAGGCGCCAGTCCGCAGGCGGAAAAGCCGAGGCGTAGTGCTTCGGCTTTAATTCGGTCTGAGGAGAGGAGCTTTTCCATTAAAATACCTTGAATTCATAGCCCTCCGCTTTCAGAAATTCGATGGCACGGGGGAGGGCATATTGCAGATTCCCGTTGTTCCACGATTTCAGAGAGTCGTGGAAGGTGATGATGGAACCGTTGCGTACGTAGCGTTTTACGTTGTTCAGTACCTGTTCCGGGCGCATTCGCTTACTGTAGTCGCGGGTTACGAGATCCCACATGATGATACGGTAATGGTGGCGAAGGGTGTAATATTGCCGGAACCCCATGTGCCCATGTGGAGGGCGGAATAGGTCTGAGTGGATAATTTCGTCTACCCGTCTGGTGTTGGCCAGATAATCCGGATTGGAGTATTCAAAGCCGCGGATGTGGTTGAAAGTATGGTTGCCGATGCGGTGTCCGTGTTCTACCACCATCCGGTATTCGTCCGGGTGTTTGCGGATATTGTCGCCTACCATGAAGAAGGTAGCTTTAATATCGTGTTTCTTCAGTAGCTCCAGTACCCAAGGGGTTACTTCCGGGATAGGGCCGTCGTCAAAAGTCAGGTAGACAGCTCGTTCGTTTGGGTCCATCCGGAAGATGGCTTGTGGATACAGCGCTCGGAAGAACCAAGGTGGTTGTTCTATAAACATAAGAGTCTTTATTAATAAGTAACAGGTAATAAGTAATAAGTAATAACCGTGCGGCTTATGGCGCAGCTTATTACTTATTACTTAATACTTATTACTTAGTTTTTATTTCCCTTTCATTCTCGCAACGTACTCATTGTATAGCTGGTCGAGTTGTTCCGAGTAATGTTTAGCCAATTCTTCTGATTTGTATTTCTCCATCAGGCGTACTTCTGCGTCAAGCAGTCCTGCGTTGTACATGAAGTTTTCGCTGGCGATGGAAAGTTGGTAATCAGTCAGGCTGAGATACCAGATCATGTATTCGAGAGACTTGTTGGCAAGTTCGTCGATGATCTTGTTCGCTTTTTCGTTTTGTCCCAGCTGGTAGTAGGCTTCCGCCATTTGGAAGGCGCCGTTTGCCCAGTCATACGGTACGTTGTATGACGGGATCATCTTCTCGGCGTAGTCGAGTGCGGCGAGTGCCTTGTCTTTTTTGCCTTCTTTGATGAGCTGTCCTACGAGCTGTGTGAAGATGCGCCGGTGTGTGTAGCACATACGCATTACGTTTTCGTCGATGTAGATGCCCGGTTTGTCGATGCCGCCGAACTTGAACTTGTTCATCAGGTTGTCGTACATCTTTTCGCTGTCGATCTTGCTGTTCAGCTTGTCCGTATCGAACGGAGTGAAGCGGTATGCCAGACCTTCCTGCGTGAAGTGGTTGTCCATGCCGAGGTGGTTTTCACTGCCTACGGTGATAGCCATGTAGATGGGACGTTCCCAGTTGGCGTTGGCAAGCATTTCGAGCATCATCAGTTCGCTCTTGTAGAGGGCGCGTTTCGGGTTGCCGTTGGCGTCTCTCAGCAAGATGGTCATGTATTCGGGGATGGAGTCGCCCAGCGCTTCCGGTATTTTCATGCCGGAACGGCGGACAGCTTCCTTGTCGATCTTCATTACGATGCTGTCGGTAGGGATGACGCGCAGCCCTTCCTTATCCGAACGAACCCAGTATTTGAGGATATTCTTCAGTTCATACGGGTTTTCTCCGAACTGTTCTTTCAGTTCGTTCATCGCTTCCGGATTTCCGTTTTCGAGCGCGCTGTCTGCCTGTGCATACATCTGGTCGATATTCTTCTTTACTTCCGGACGGATGGGGATGTATTCGTTCTGGCCTTCGACGTATTCCACACGGTCCCAAGTGATCGGGAGTGACGGAGAGTCGTAGGCGGGACGTTTCATCTGGTCGATGTACCAGTCGGTCTGCAGGTAGCTGAGGTTACAGGTACGTGCATCGGTACGGAAACCTTCTGTCTCCTGATTGTACCACAACGGGAAAGTATCGTTGTCACCATTGGTGAAGATGATCGGATTTCCTTCTTCCTGCAAGGTCATCAGATAGTTCTGACCGAAGTCACGGGCAACAAAGCGTCCGCTACGGTCGTGGTCGTCCCATGTCTGTCCGGCCATTTGGATGGGGACAAGCAGACAGAGTACTGATGCGAGCGCGGCAGCCGGAACTTCTTTCATCTTGCAGTAATCGCGTAACATACGGATGATACCTGCGACTCCCATACCTACCCAGATGGCGAAGGCGTAGAACGAACCGGCATACGCATAGTCACGTTCACGCGGCTGCGCAGGTGTCTGGTTAAGGTAGAGCACGATGGCGATACCTGTCATAAAGAACAGGAAGAACACCACCCAGAATTGCTGGATACCCCGCTGGCTGTGGTATGCTTGCCAGAAGAGTCCGATCAGGCCGAGCAGCAGCGGCAGGCAGTAGAATACGTTGTGTCCTTTGTTGTTTTTGAGGTCCTGCGGAAGCAATTCCTGGTTGCCCACCAGCAGATTGTCGATAAATGGGATTCCGGTGATCCAGTTACCGTGTTCTATTTCTCCGCTGCTCTGAATGTCGTTCTGCCGTCCGGCAAAGTTCCACATAAAGTAGCGCCAGTACATGAAGTTGAGCTGGTAGGAGAAGAAGAACTTGATGTTTTCCCATTGGTTCGGTACGTTCACCATCACCATTTCGCCGCATTGGTCGTATGGGACGTCATGCCCCTTGATGTCTACCCACTGCTTGTAGAGTGAGGAGTGCGCGGAGCTGTACATACGGGGGAAAAGCATATTTTGCGCGTATTCGTATTCGATACGTCCCGGCAGTTCGATGTATGAGTCTTTTTCGTCCGGTGAAGTCTTTTCTTTGCGGACGTATTTACTTCCCGTCTGTGACTGGCGGGGAACGCAGTATCCGTCTTTCACGTCGAGTGCCACTTTCGAGGAGAAAGCAGGACCGTAGAAGAGAGGACGGGTTCCGTATTGTTCACGGCCGAGGTATTCGCCCAGCGTGAAGATATCTTCCGGAGAGTTCTGGTCCATCGGTGTGTTGGCGGTAGAACGGATCACGATCAGTGCATAAGAGGAATAACCGATCACGATCATCATGGTGCACAGCAATGCCGTATTCATGGTACGGGCGGAGATGCGCCATTTCTCTTTGATCTTTTCCTGTACTTGTGGAGCAAGGTAGATGCCAAGAATTGCGATCACTACGACACCGATAAGGATGCTGCTTACGCCGTGTCCGTAGAATGGAATACCCAGCAGGGCGATGGTCAGAATGAATGAGATGGCCATGCGGAGTCTGCTCTTTTCGGTGTAGCTTTCGTACACACCCCAGATAAGGGCGGCGGCGAGCAGAATGATATAGACAACGACGCCGGAGTTGAACGACATGCCGAGTCCGTTGACAAACAGCAGTTCAAACCAGCCGCCGACTTTAACGATACCGGGCACGATGCCATAAAGCACGGCTGCTACGAGTACGCCCGATCCGAGCAGGGCGAGCAATGAGCCTTTGGCAGTGGCGTTCGGAGTTTTCTTGTAGTAGTACACCAATACGATTGCCGGCAGACAGAGGAGGTTCAGCAAGTGAACACCGATACTCAATCCGGTCAGATAAGCGATCAGAATCAGCCAGCGGTCGCTGTGAGGCTGGTTGGCCACATCTTCCCATTTCAGAATCAGCCAGAATACAATGGCTGTAAAGAGGGAGGAGAAAGCATATACTTCGCCTTCTACGGCAGAGAACCAGAAGGTGTCGCTGAAGGTGTAGACCAGCGCGCCGACCAGTCCGCTACCCATGACAGTGATAAGTTGTCCTTTCGTGATGTTGTTCTCGTCGGTGATTACCAGTTTGCGTACCAGATGGGTGATGCTCCAGAAAAGGAACAGGATACAGGCACCGCTCATCAGTGCGCTCATGTAGTTTACCATCTTCGCTACGGTGGTTACATCGGAGGCGAATTGAGAGAACAGGTTCGCTACCAGCATGAAGAAAGGTGCGCCGGGCGGGTGTCCTACTTCCAGTTTATAACCGGTAGTTATAAACTCGGGACAGTCCCAAAAACTTGCGGTCGGTTCTATTGTCAGGCAGTAGACCGTTGCCGCAATGATGAATGTAATCCAACCCACGAGGTTGTTTATAGTTCTGTACTGTTTCATTAGCACTATCTAGATTTTTCGTTAAAAAACAGATTACGTGGGCGCAAAGATAGTGATTTGTAAGGATAATGAGGCAGAAAGTAAGAAATATTAAGTAACGGAAAGGTGATTTACTTTATCTTATGCCCTTTTAGTGAAACGGGGGAATCACTAAACAGTATAAACAACAGTAGGTATAAAGATACTAATTTTGTATCTTTTATATTAAGCATTGAATCATTTATTGGTCAATAATACTTGCGTTGTCAGACATTAATAGCTGACTTCTCAACTGTTAATACCTGAGATGTCAACTATTAACATCTGACATCTCAATCATTAACAGTTGAGAAGTCAGTTGTTGCTGCTTGACGTGACCGTTGTAAATGACTGATATGCGGTGCAGCCGTTCTTTGATGTAGCACCGGCAAATGAATGTTTAGTGATGATGATGATGTTCACCGAGAACGCGGTGTGGCAACGTGCCGTGTCCCAGCAGTTCGATGGGGCAGTTGAAGTTTCTTTCCAGCCATTCTGTGGAGACGCCCGTGTCAGGGTGGTAATCCAGTGTCTCGTTGACGCAGGCAATGGATTTCACTTGTTGCAGTACAGTGCCGATGTCGTGACTGACAAGGATGATGGCGCATTCTTTGTTAATCTCCGCCAGCAGTTCGTAGAGACGGGCTTCGAAGCGTTTGTCGATATACGTGCTGGGTTCGTCAAGAATCAGTACCGAAGGGTCGGAGATGATGGCGCGTCCTAGCAGTGCACGTTGCAGTTGCCCGCCGCTAAGTTGCCCGATGGAACGGTGTTCGAGTCCTTCAAGTCCCATACGGGCGATGATATGCTTGCCTTTTTCTCTTTGCTCGGGAGTGAAGCGGGAGGTGAGGGATTTCTGGATACTTAGTCCGGAAAGTATCACTTCCTCTACCGAAATCGGGAATTTCCGGTCGATGGTGTTATATTGCGGCAGATAGCCGAGGGAAAGTGGAGAGTTGGAAGTGGAAAGTTGAGAGTGGGAGGATGCTTCTGTAGGGGCATGGAAGATGATTTCTCCGGCTGTCGGTTTCAGCAGACCGAGGATGCACTTGATGAGTGTTGTCTTACCGCCTCCGTTCGGACCGATGATGCCCAGAAAGTCCCGTTCGTAAATGTTCAGGTTGATGTCGTGGAGTACGGTACGGCCGTCGTATCCGGCAGCAAGGTTCTTTATTTCGATAATCGGTTTCATGTTTGGAGAATTACTTCGTTTATGTATCATTCGGTCATTAACGCTATGGAGGCCCGTTGTTATTCGGGGTCCATAGGTGTGAGAGCTTTGGCTACGTTCAGCATTTCCGTTTCCCAGTCGTAGCTTAACGGGTTGATGGGGACTACCTTTGTGCCGGTTTGCTGTGCGATGGTTTCCGCGTTGCGCTTGTCGAACTCCGGTTGGACGAAGATGACGCTTACTTTCTCCGATTTGCACAGGTCTATCAGTTCTTTCAGATGGGCGGGCGAAGGTTCTTTGCCTCCTTCTTCGATTGAAATCTGATGCAGGCCGTAGTCACGGGCAAAGTAGGAGAGAGCCGGATGGTAAATCATAAAGGCTTTGGCCGATTCCGGAGCGGAAAGTTGCCGGCGGATGAGGCTGTCGGTGTGCTGGATACGTTGGCAGAGGGAGTCGTAACGTGCCAGATAATATGCTTCGTTGGGCTTGTCGAGCATACAAAGTGCCTTGAAGGTGTTTCCGGCAAGGATGAGGGCGTTGGCGGTAGAGTTCCAGATATGCGGTTCTACGGCGTGGTTGTGCCCGTCGTGGTCATGATGTCCTGCTGCGTGGTTGTGCTCACCGTTGTTCAGAATCAGGTCTATGCCTTTCGAGGTGTCGAATACTTGGATATGAGGGGTGTTATTCATCAGTCGGTCCATCCAGGTCTGCTCAAAGCCGATGCGGAGATAGGCTTTGCTGTCTCCCAAAGAGACAAGTTGCTGAGGAATAGGGTCGTATGTCTCCGGACTGGAACCTTTCGGGACCATGCTGACTACCGTGAATTTATCACCGGCAATCGCTTCCGTGAAGTAGCGCTGCGGTTCGATAGTGACGGTAATGACCGGTTTCGCTTCTTCGCTGCCGCTTGCTTTGGACGTGCGACCCGTGCAGGCTGCCAACAGGAGGCAGGAGCCGAGAAGAAGGAGTGTTTTCAAATCTTTTAGTTGTTGTTTCATGACTATTGTATTAATATCGGGGGTTGATTCTGTTCCAGTTTTCGGGCACGTAGTATTTCCCGCTTTCCTCCCGGAGGACCGGGAAGGCGCTCTACGGTAAAGCCTGCGGCCTGTAACATACGTCGGATGACTCCTTTGGCACAATAAGTGGTGAGGATACCTCCTTCATTTAATAAAACATATAAACGGTTAAATAGTTCCTGCGACCACATTTCCGGCTGCTTTTCCGGAGCGAAGGCGTCGAAATAGATAACGTCAAATGATAATGGAGAATGGATAATGGAGAATGGAGAATAGCTGCGCTGGGTAGTCCATTCATTAACGTCGGCTTGTACTTTGCAGAGAGTGAAGTGCGGGGTAAAAGATATTTCTTCTTCCCACGGCGATGTATGGATTGCTTTGAACAGGCCGATAGCTGCTGGTTGTTCTATATATCCCAGTTGCTCCACCATCTGCCATTCCAATGGGTAGAGTTCAAGTCCTGTATAATGTACGTTACGTCCGCTTCTTTCTGCTTCTTCAAGTGTAAGCCAAGCATTCAGCCCCGTTCCGAAACCGATCTCCAGAATATGCGGAGAGGGGGCAGCGGAGGCTTTCAGTCCCATGTTGATGAAAATATGCTGGGACTCCGTACGTGCTCCTTTGGTCGAATGATAATGTTCATTCAATTCCGGAACAAATAGGGTGGCGCTCCCGTCATCAGTCTTTTCAATCACTCTTTTCATCTCAAAAAACTTATTACCTGTTACCTGTTACTTATTACCTATTATTTCATCCCGCAACGACGTTCCATGCGCTTTCCAGTACGTACAGAAGCAGAATGTAACGTATCAGTTTGCCGACAAACATGGAGGTGGTGGTAAGCCATATATTACTTCGCATAAATCCCAGTGCGATGGAGATCACCTCTCCGATGGCCGGTAGGAAAGCGAAGAATGCCATCAATGCTCCTTTTCCTTGCAGGAATTTCACCATCTTGTCTACTTTCTCCTTCTTTACTTTGAAGTATTTCTCAATCCAGCTTATTTTGCCCAGGCGCCCCATATAGTAGCAGGTCATTCCGCCTGCCGTATTGCCGAGGGTGGCAGCCAGTATACAGGCAGTGGGTGGCAGTCCGAGTTTTACCAGTGCTACCAACACCAGTTCGGAACTGAATGGTACAATACTCCCTGCGAGTAAGGCCGAGATAAACAATCCCGGAAGTCCCCATTCGATGAGGAGTTGTATCGTTGAGTCTATAAAAGCGTCCATACGTTAAAACCAAATAAAAGGATGAGGCAGACCGTAGCAACAATGAAGAATATATTCGATGTTTTGTTGTTGGTCAGCACAAAAAGGTGGCCGATCAGTATGCTGTTGCTTATCATGAGCAACGGCAAGAGATTGCTGCATTGTGACGGCTGTAGCACAATCAGTACGAAGAGAAAGAGTGTCACGTCTATGAGAAACTGTAAATAGGCGCGCGTACGTATCTTATCTTCGAATCCGGCAACGACGCAATGAGCGGCGCTGACGATGAACAACACAAGCAGATAACCGAGAGTCGCCAGTTCCCACGGCTGGAGTATCTGTAGGTTGAATATATCTCCAAAAGTAGCCAGTTCTTTGAAAGGATGATAGAACAACTCTATCTGATCGTAGAAGAAAGCGTGTCCGAACAGCATCCAGTAGGGCATTGTCCATCCTACCAGCGCGCCACAGAAACTACGGAACGTAAGTGACTGAAAACGGTGCGCCTCAAACAACCAGAGCACCGAGAAGAAGGTGAGCTGGGGAAAGAGAATGCTCCCTGCACCGATAAACAGGAACGAGTAGAACAGATATCCTGACGCCTGTGCCTGCTGGTAACTCTTGAACAGGAAATAGATGGAGAATAAAAAGGTTATGGCGGCAACGTTTCCGGCATATAGCAGGTGCATCTCCGGACAGACGGTGACCAGCAGAAAATAGATAGCTGTCTGCACGGAAGCCCGCATACGGATGATACTGAACCGGTTGTTCAGCTCGATCAGGAAATAGCC
>ERZ779919.579-NODE-579-length-16965-cov-5.9217_pt1 | contig 16965 bp, 8 predicted proteins | sample MGYA00511349_ERZ779919 | MGnify/ENA primary metagenome ERZ779919 (study PRJEB29588, sample SAMEA2147384) | human gut metagenome | biome: human gut; feature: human-associated habitat; material: faeces | place: Denmark | collected 2008/2010 ...
GCTCTACCATTGCGACTGCTCTGAAAGGAAAAATCTCCGGTATGAATGTTTCCGAAACTTCCAGTCCGAATGCCTCTGCTAGTTTCCAGCTGCGTGGAGTAGCGTCCATCAATGCTTCCTCTTCTCCTTTGATTGTGATAGACGGAATTCCCGGAGGTGATTTACGTTCTATCAGTCAGGAAGATATTCAGTCTATTGATGTTTTGAAAGATGCTTCTGCCGGTGCCATCTACGGAACAAGAGCAGCCGGTGGTGTCATCTTAGTGACTACCAAGAAAGCAAAAGAAGGTCCCATAACCTTATCATATACGGGCGAACTCTCTACCGAGCAAGTTTCCAGGAGACCGCAGGTCCTTGATCGTGATGCTTTCGTAAGGTTCGGAGTAGGAACAGATTTAGGTGCATCCACCGACTGGTACGGTGAACTTTTGAATGAAGGAGCACTCTCCCAACGCCATGTTGTCAACCTCTCGGGCGGCGGCCATACAGCTAAAATATATGCTACTATTATGGCACAGGATCAAAAAGGTATCGCAATTGGTGACAACCGTAAAGACTATTCGGGGCGCATCAATGCAAATTTTAACCTTCTCGATGATTTGCTGGAAATAGGCTTGCACACAGAATACCGGGAAGCACACCGGGATCAGCGGAGCAGTAGTTCCTATTTCGACATGGCATTGAAGATGAATCCGACGGAACATGTATATGACAGCACTAGTGAAACAGGATATAATGTATTGGTTGGTGGTAGTGAATATTACAATCCTTTAGCAGAAGTAATGTTGAAACAGGCAGATAATGTTGATAAATGGCTGAAGGCGGATGCGACGGTAAAGCTCAATTTGCCTGCCGGATTCTCGGCACAAGCCACTCTTGGCTGGGAAGATCGCCAGTATCAGCAGACACATTATACGTCCGCGTTACACAGAACCTCTTTAAATGGAAGTTATAAAGGAAGAGGATTTCATGCATATAGCAAAACAGTCAATGTCTCTTTTGAACCTACCATCAATTTCATGCGTGTTTTTGCAGACGACCATACGGTTAGTGCGGTAGCCGGATATAGTTATTGGGAAAATAACTCTGAAAACTTTAATATGACTAACTACGATTTTCCTGTGGATGGAGTAGGGGCTTGGGATATGGGGACAGGTAGCTGGCTTTCCGACGGAAAGGCGGCAATGTCTTCCCACAAATATCCCCGTGAACGTCTTATTTCATTCTTTGGCCGGGCGAATTATAGCTATAAAGACCGCTATATGCTTACAGGAAGTGTTCGCCACGAGGGCTCGTCAAAATTCGGAAAGAATCATCGTTGGGGAACATTTTGGGCAGTATCAGGTGGATGGCGTATATCCAATGAGGCATTTCTGCGTGACGTCAGTTTTCTCGATGACCTCAAAGTACGTGTCGGTTATGGTGTGACGGGAAATAACAATTTCTCTGCAGGAGCATCCACAGCCATGTACTCCTCCAATTCAATGTGGCCTTATAACGGTACATGGATTACTTCTTATGGACCGGCTCGTAATGTCAATAATGACTTGCATTGGGAAAAGAAGGCAGAGCTTAACATCGGTTTGGATTATGCGTTTCTGAATAACCGGCTTTTTGGAAAGTTCGATATATATAAAAGAAGAGTTTCCGGAATGTTATACAATATCAGTGTACCCAATCCTCCCGCCGTTTACGAGAAAACGACCATGAATTATGGTAATCTTGAGAATACCGGATGGGAGTTTGAGATTGGCGGAGTGCCTGTTAAAACGAAAGACTTTAACTGGACAACTACCATGCGTCTATCCCATTCTTCTTCCAAAATTACCTCTTTGTGGGGGAATAATACTTACCAGGATCGTGTAGGATTCCCGTCACCGGGAACGAACGGATCAGCCGGAAGAATTGAAGCAGGAACAAAGATCGGAAGCTATTATATCTGGAAATATGCCGGTATCACGGATAATGGAAGATGGCTTCTGTATGATAAGAACGACAATGTGATTCTTAGCGATAAGAAGACCTATGATGACAAGCGGTACATCGGTAATGCTATTCCTGCATTGATGGTATCATGGGATCATACCTTCACTTACAAGAACCTCTCTTTAGGTATCAACCTGCGTAGCTGGATCGATTTCGACGTGTTTAATACCATAAATATGTACTATGGACTTTCTGAAGTAGCAGGCCAGAACGTTCTTCGCAATGCGTACATTGACAACCGGCACATCAAAGAAGTAAAGCAGCTTTGCGATTACTGGCTTGAGGACGGCACTTTCTTAAAGATAGACGCCATTAGTCTGGGATATTCTCTTAACATGAAAAAGTGGCAGAAATATATAGATAAGATTGATCTTTACCTGACCGTCCGGAATGTGGCATGTTTCACGAAATATTCAGGACTTAATCCGGAAGTGAATGTCAACGGACTGGACCCTGGTTATGAATGGTTTAATAATATTTATCCTGAAACTCGTAGATATACCGTTGGTATGAAAATCCAATTCTAATATTAAAGTACCTATAAACTAATAAAATGATATGAGACGAAATATTTTAATCATTATCTCCTTCCTCACCCTTCTGGTGTCATCCGGTTGTACAAATCTGGATGAGAAGTGGTATTCCGAAGTCACTCCGGACACTTATTTCACGTCTAAGGAAACTGTTTATTCTTTCTTGGTACGCTCTTTCACACATTGGCGTTGGTTTCACGGATTCGACCGTGCCATTCTTCAAGAATGTACAACAGATGAGATGTGTGTCACACAAAAAGGAATACATTACAATGATGTCAGATATTCCCAACTGCAGCATCACGACTGGACACCTCTTCACCCCAACAACGAAGAAACCTGGCGTGGGGTAGGCATGGGAGTGGCAATGGCTTTAGCTTGTAAGGAAGACTTATCCGGTGTGGATTATGTATCACTGGGCATGACGGAAGAATTGAAAGCAGATCATCAGATGCAACTTCAGACATTGGTTGCCTATTTTTATCTGCGGGGACTTGATTTCTATGGGGGTATGCCTATTTACCGGCGCTCTACTACCGAGGAAGTTCCACGTTCCACTGCACGCGAAACCTTTAATTATGTGGAAGAACTGTTGCTTGCCGCTATTCCCAAATTAGAGAAAAAAAGAGCAGATATGCTGGAAGAAGGCTATTTACGTCAAGGAACTGCCGCCGCCCTTCTTGCTCAATTATATTTTAATGCGGAAGTCTACATGGGAGAGAACCGTTTTGCTGAATGTGCGCAGGTCTGCCAGGATCTATTAGATGGCAAATACGGTTATTACGAATTGGAGGAAGACTGGTTCGGTCCTTTCACTTTCGACAATAATAAATCTAAGGAAGTAATGTGGTCTGTTCAGTCGCAATATGCAAAAGGCACTTTGTTTCAATGGCAGTTCGAACGCTATAATCATTATAATGCAAAGAACTATTTTGATCTAAGCGGCTATTCTTCTACTAATGGTATGCATCTTCAGCCGTCTCTTAAACCCAATGGCGATCCCTATACGGATAAGCTTGGGCGACCTTTTGCCAAATTCAACAATAAAGATCTTCGTAAAAAATTGTACTTGTATAAAGGGAATGGAAAATACGAAGGAATGTTCCTTTATGGAAAATTACAGCGTACATCAAGAAGTGGTACAGAGGTGAAGTGTACGGGACTGTACGAATATCCAGGTGAGGTTCTTGAATTTGTCGATCAGGTGGCACAATTCAAGAAAGTGAAAGATGGAGAATATTCTTCAGTGAATGAGCTTCCCTCCAATATAAGTACCGGGGAAGAGAATTCCGGAATACGTTTGTGCAAACTACCGGTTCCCGACAATATCGACAAAACCATTGCTTTTAATCCGGATTATCCGGTTATTCGTTTTGCTGAAATCTATTATATGCTTGCTGAATGTAAATATAGAAGCGGCTATAAAAAAGAAGCAGCCAATCTTTTCAATGAAGTGCGTAAACGCAATTTCGAGAATAAAGCCGATCCTGATCCGGTGACCGAAACGAATATCGACAAGTACCGGATTCTTGATGAGTGGATGGTCGAGTTTCTGGGTGAACAGCGTCGTCGTACCGATCTTCGTCGTTGGGGGTTGTATACAACAGGTTCTTGGTGGGATCATAAACCTACTAACGACGATCATTATGAGCTTTTTCCTATTCCGGAAAAGTCAATTTCTGTCAGCAATGTCTTGAAGCAAAATCCGGGATACGGAGGCGGCAATGAAATGACTAAAGAAGAAGCCGGTATCTATAGTGTGAAACAAATCGATTAATCAACTATTAAAGAATAATATAATGAATAGCAAGATATTTTTTTTAGGAGCCATCATGTTGCTGCCTACATTCGCAAGTTGCCAACAAGAAAAGCCTTTTCCTGATGATGCAGTAGATAAAGTGTATGAATACCTTCCGGAGTGGCAGGCAGGTTATTTGGATATTCATCAGATTAGTACCGGAAGAGGTAATGCAGCCTATCTTATTTTTCCAGATGGGACTACCATGTTATTGGATGCAGGAGATTTAGGAGTACATTCAGGCACACAGGAAATTATGAAAGCAGTGCCTAATGATTCTAAGCGGCCTGCCGAATGGATTGCTCAATATATAAAACATTTCTCATTGCCATTAAAAAATAACGGAGCACTTGATTATGCCTTGCTCACTCACTTTGATACGGACCATATCGGACAGAATGGAAAACTGGCAATCGAAAAAGTAGGACTGGATTACAAACTTACCGGAATCACTCATGTTGGTAATCTTCTCAATATTTCCACTTTGATAGATCGTGGTTATCCTACTTATGATTATCCGACAGCAGCTAAAGTCTCTGGTGCTCATATCTCAAACTATAAATTATATGTTGCCGCTCGTGACAGGGAAGGTAAAAAGAATGAGGGATTTGTAATAGGAAGCAATAGTCAGATCAAACTCTTGAAAGATCCGGGCTCTTATCCTACATTCGAAGTACGTAATATCGTGGGTAATGGTAAAATTTGGACAGGTAGCGGAACAACAGCCAAAGAGCTTGTGCCTTCTACAGCCTCTTCAAGTGAACAGTTGAACGAAAACCGTTGCAGTTGTGGAATCCGTATCACATACGGTAATTTCGATTATTTTTCGGCAGGAGATATTCTGGGCGTAGAAAAAGCACCGGAATGGTTTGATATAGAAACGCCGATAGCCAAATTACTCGGTGAGACGGATGTGGTTGTTGCCAATCATCACGCTTATTCTGATGCTATGTGCGATACCTACATTTCCCAAGTGAAACCACAAGTCTATGTAATTCCCGTATGGGATTACTATCACCCTCAACCGGCAACGTTGAGCCGGATGCTGTCTCAAACTCTTTATCCTGGTGAACGGTCGGTTTTTGCTGCCGGTATGGTAGACAGTAACAGGAGCAGACTGGGTGAAGACGGCTTGAAGATAAAGCCTGCCGGACATGTTGTTACGCGTGTTTATCCGGGTGGAGAGAAGTTTCAGATCTTTGTATTAAATGATCGGAATGAAGCTTATGAGATACTATATAAAACAGGTGAGATTAAATCTAATAATTGATGAACATGAAAATTAAAGATTCAATAGTCTGGACAGCTTTTCTGGCTGTGATGGCAATCATAATGTTTCCGTCATGCTCTGACGAACATGAAGCCGGTATATTGGAAATAACAAATAATGAGATTATTCTTCAGGCGGAAGGTGATCCGGTTCAGGTGGAGGTGAAGTCCAATACCGAGTGGCGAATTGATTTTGTAGAATCAACCTGGTTCTCTACGGATATACGTGGAGCCCAGTCATCAAGAACTTATTTCACTGTGACTTATGATGAGAATATCAGTGATTCCGAACGTTTCTGTGATATTCGTGTGTTTACGAAAGATGGTAAGACTGCGGATGTAATCAAGATAAAACAATTATCCCGTTATCCATTTATTGTTCCTGCCAGTGATAAGATGGAGCTGTTTACTAAAGGAGGTGAATATGAAATGGAAATCTCTACCAATGTGCCCGAAACGGATATCGTTATTACGCCAACGGTGAACTGGGTGCAGGAGTATAGGATAAGTGATGGAAAGCTTTATTTTAATACGGAAACAAATTCGCAATCACCCCGTACAGGAAGTATTGTGTTGAGTTATGACGATCAGTACCAGCGTAAGGTCACGGCTACCATTAATCTCTCGCAAGCATATTCTGAATATGCGAATGCGGAACTTGTCAGTTATCCAACCGTACATGGTTATGCTGTCGGTGGAATTACTAACAATGTATATGTTGAAGGAACCATCGTAGCCAATGGCACTTCGAAGAACTTCCCGAGCAATCGCTATGTCATTCAGAATGAGGCAGGAGAGACAGTTGTGTTTGAGTCCGAATCTTTAATTACGTTTGCACAATTTGCCAAAGTGTCATTGTGTCTGAAAGATGGAATGATAAGAGAAGAATCAGAGGGTAGCTTTACTTATAGACTGATTAGCGGTATCACTGCTGCCCACGTAATCAGCTCGGAACTTTCTACCTTCACAATTCCTGAAAGAACGATTGCTGAACTTACGGATAATATGGTATTTAGTCTTGTGACCCTGAAAGATGTCGAGATTGCATCTCCGGTAGGTGCATTCACTAATTTCAAGACTACTGACCCGGGAGCTGCCGATCGTAAGATTAATAAGAACTATTGGGTAGAAAAGTTCCCTGCATATTACAGATACTATCCGACCTGTATAAGAGATAAAAACGGTTCTAATACATATATGCTTACTGCGTTTGAAGCTCCTTATGCTCACGAAACACTTCCTAAAGGTTCGGGAAGCATAACAGGAATGGTGGCGAAAGTGAAACTTACAAATTTCGACATCTCTGAAAGCCGGTTATGTATTCTTCCGCTTAACAGAGAAGATATTAACATCAGTGATATAAACGAGATCACTGATGTGCTTGTAGAATGGGATTGTAATGTACCCGATTGGAAAGAAATAGGCTCTTCTACTTTTACGGATTACCATCCTACGGGTGGCGAGGCATCGCAGGCGAATGCTCTTCTTAGCAAAGACGGAAATAAATATTTCCAGCAAACCTATGCAGACTACATTCTGGGATTCCAGGATGATTTCAGAGGAGATGTTAACCTTAACACGACCGATGGATACTATGGTCGTATGCGAGGCGGTGCTTTTAATAGTAAACCGTGGTCTACAAGTTCATATTTCTACGTAGACAAAATATCGACAGTAGGTATTTCTACATCCTTGTCTCTTCAGGTTGAAATGAATGCAAGTTGGGGAGGTGGCCCTGTTGCAGTGGTTGAATATGCTTATTCGATGAATGGTGAATGGATTAAAGTAGATAATTCAGAGTTTACCATTCTGGGACAGTTTGATAGAACGGCTGCAGGTGGACAGACGGAGAAGAACATTCCTGGTTATAAAGTCTATGACTTTAAGTTGCCGGATGCCTTATTGAACCGTGATAATATTTGCATCAGATTGCGACCGGTCAGACTTCCGGCAGGGGTATCCAGCTTCATGCCGCTTAGGCTTGCTAATATCTCAATCAAATACAACAAATAATCAATAGGGAATATATATAAAATAATCGGAAGCAATAAAGGACATATCCTGATTGCTTCCGATTATCTTTTTATATGTGGATCTTGAACGATCTCTATTCAAAAAGAACGATATCTTATTTCTCCAACAATTCTTCTTTATTTTTCCAACAAATCCTTTAAGAAGTCGTCCAACTCCTTATCCAACCCTTTCAGCAATTCATCATTCACCAGTATGGTATCGTCGTCAATCAACAGCAATTCTGCTACGGTTTCTTTCTCTTCATCTACCAAAACGAAAGAATAAGGTTTCAGAATAGTCACTTTGTCGAAATCTCCGGCATCCTTCATTCTGCAAAGAATGTTGCGAAGAGAAGGTTCCACGTTTTCAAGGAAATCATCCCCTTCATAAGTAGCCCATTCTTCGATCATGATGTTTGCCAGTTCTTCATCATCATCGTTGTAAATATTAAGTTGTCCCGATGCCTGATCCGGTTGGAGATGGATATCGGTTACGACTGTTTGTTCACAGCTACATACATATTTAGCGACTGCCTTTTGGATAGCCGATTCGATAATAGATAATGATTGTTGGCTCAATTTCATGGGTTCCTTCTTTTTATAAGTTCAAAGGTATAAAAAAAATAAGATTTGATACACAATTTCCTTAAAAATCATCATTAAATCGGCTCATTTGCAATTTTAACTTGGGTAATTGAGCATTTCTCTCCTTTAGTTCAGCTAAATACAAAGTAGTAAGATAATAATTCGGCACATCATCAATGGTAGCTTGAGGGCTATCTGTGATGTTCTTTTTATCTATTTTTTTAGCTAGTTGTTGTGCCTTTTCTGCCCATTCTTCTGCTTTAGCCAAACTATCTTTCATTTCGTAGTAAACAGCAATGTTGAGAGCTGCCCGCATTTTTTTCTTTTGGTTCTTGGTACCTTCGAAAGCCTGACGCCAAAGTTCGTATGCGTCGTCCCATGAATTTTCGCGTACATAAATGGCAGCGTCACGCATAGGAACCGAACCACCAGTATAAAGATACCGTGTTCCTTTTTTCCAAATAGGGACAATATTTTTCACCGGAACCGTTCCTGCGAATGCTGCCGCTTCTTCCAGCATCTGCTTGTCGGGAATCATGCGAGTGGCGGCTTCTATGGCTGTACCTCCAAACTCTTCCCAAAAAATGCTATCATTAGGATGGAGCGTAGTCATCGGTCTGCTGCGTTCGGGAAGATAAACTTTCACCGTGGGATAAACTTTCACGTCTACCGCTCCTTGAAAGCAGTTGAACTCATCCAGATAACGGACAGTCTTTGTTGCTTTGAGTTGCAGGTTTTCCAGTGCAATAATAAAGTCCACTCCCAGGTTAGAAGTCAGTTGACGCACTTCCTCCTGGCTCAATGTACTTTCGCGGGCCAGTTTATCATTGGCGCGTAAGGCAGAATCACAGATAACCACCTCATCGAAGTAGTTCTGCTGTGCTATTTCTTCTGCCAGTGATTCAGTGGCTGTCTTAGGATCTCCATTGGCATAAGCTGTTGCACGACTTATCAATGGTGTACCTTCTTTAATTTTTTCAGTCTCTGTTATCAGTTTATTATCCGGGGCGTCGCTGGTGTTATTCACAATAGCTACTTTCCGGAGTTGCGGAGGAAAGCTCAAGTCGGCAGGTTGCAGATAATCAATGGGGATCTGTTCCAGACTCTGACAGCTACCCAGAGTCAGCAGGAATAAAACGATGAAAACCAGTGAATAAGATTTTGCCATAGTTTTGTTCTATTTAGTAATTTGAACAAAAGTACAACTTTGGAAGAATAAAAGAAAGTCTCAAACAGTTTTTAACCGTTTGAGACTTTCTTTTATAAGTTGGATATAGAGAGACTATGCCATAAAGCACATTACCCTACAATTTCCAACCTTTAATTTATAATTTTTAATTATTAATTAATCAAAGGTTCTTTCCGTGGCAGTTTTTATACTTTTTCCCGCTTCCGCATGGACAAGGATCGTTACGACCTACTGTCTTCTCTGCACGAATCGGTTCACGTTTCTGCTGTTCACGAGTATCCTGACTTGCAGCAGCCTGCTGGTTCGGATCACTCAAATTTTCTTTGTTTTCGCGATACTTGCTCATATCCTGGCGTTGTTCGGGAGCAGCCTGACGCACTTCTACACGGCGTGCAGCTGATTCATCCGGAGCTTCCTGTACAGGAATTTGTCCACGCATCAAAATAGATATAGTCTGGTTATTGATCTTGTTCACCATAGCATCAAACAAAGTCACAGATTCCAGTTTATAAATCAATAGCGGGTCTTTCTGCTCGTAGCTTGCATTCTGTACGGAATGTTTCAGTTCGTCCAGTTCGCGCAAGTTTTCTTTCCATGCTTCGTCGATTACGTGGAGCAAGATTGATTTCTCGAACGACTTCACCACTTCTTTAGATTCCGATTCGTAAGCCGCTTTCAGGTTACAAGAGATATTATACATTCGTTTACCGTCTGTAATAGGAATCAGGATGTTTTCGTACATGTGTCCCTGGTTTTCATATACCTGTTTGATAACCGGGTTAGCGATCTGTGCCAGACGTTCAGTTTTGCGTTTGAAGTTATCCATCGCAATGTTGAAAGTCTTTTCGGCCAACTTTTCTTTTTTCTCGTTACGGAATTCTTCTTCAGTGAACGGAGTTTCCATTGCTAATGTCTGAAGCAGTTCCATTTGGCAGCCTTCATAATCATTGTTTTCGATAGCATTGGCACAACGGTCCCAGATCATGTTCACGATGTCCATACCGATACGTTCACCCATCAAAGCGTGGCGACGTTTGGTGTAAACCACTGTACGTTGCTTGTTCATTACGTCGTCATATTCCAACAGACGTTTACGAATACCGAAGTTGTTTTCTTCCACTTTCTTCTGTGCACGTTCGATGGAGTTGGAAATCATCTTGTGTTCGATCATTTCGCCTTCCTGGAAACCGAGCTTGTCCATTACACTGGCAATACGGTCAGAAGAGAACAGACGCATCAAATCGTCTTCCAGTGATACGAAGAATACAGAAGAACCCGGGTCACCCTGACGTCCTGCACGACCACGCAACTGGCGGTCTACACGACGGGATTCGTGACGTTCCGTACCGATAATTGCAAAACCGCCCGCAGCCTTCACTTCCGGACTTAACTTGATGTCGGTACCACGACCAGCCATATTGGTAGCAATGGTTACTGTTCCGCTTAAACCGGCGGTAGCAACGATGTCCGCTTCTTTCTGGTGCAGTTTGGCGTTCAATACCTTGTGCTCAATCTTACGCATGGTAAGCATCTTGCTCAACATTTCGGAGATTTCTACCGAAGTAGTACCCACCAATACCGGACGTCCTGCTTGAACCAATTTTTCGATTTCCTCGATAACAGCTTTATACTTTTCGCGTTTCGTCTTGTAAACGCGGTCGTTCATATCCTTTCTTGCAATCGGACGGTTGGTCGGGATCACGACTACGTCCAATTTGTAGATATCCCAAAGTTCGCCTGCTTCCGTTTCAGCAGTACCGGTCATACCGGACAGTTTGTGATACATACGGAAGTAGTTTTGCAAAGTAATTGTTGCAAAGGTCTGCGTAGCAGCTTCCACTTTCACACGTTCCTTGGCTTCGATAGCCTGGTGCAATCCGTCAGAGTAGCGGCGACCTTCCATGATACGGCCTGTCTGCTCGTCTACGATCTTCACCTGTCCGTCGATCACTACATATTCATCATCTTTCTCGAACATGGTGTAAGCCTTCAACAGCTGGTTGATGGTGTGTACACGTTCCGATTTGATGGCATAGTTTGTCAGAAGTTCATCTTTCTTTTCAAGCAGTTGTTCGTTGGTCAGATTCAGGTTTTCCAATTCCGAAAGTTGTCCGGCGATGTCCGGAAGCACGAATAATGTCGGGTCTTCAGAGTTACCGGTAATCAGGTCTACACCCTTATCTGTCAGGTCTACGCTATTCAGTTTTTCGTCGATTACGAAGTACAGCGGATCAGTCACTTCATGCATACGCTTGTTGTTCTGTTCCATGTAGATCTCTTCCGTCTTGAGCATACCTGCCTTGATACCCTGTTCACTAAGGAACTTAATCAAAGCCTTGTTTTTCGGCAATGCCTTGTGGCTGCGGTATAAAGCGAGGAATCCTTCTTCCACCTCTTTCTTATCGTTGGATGCGATCAGTTTTTTTGCTTCGGAAAGATATTTGGTAGCCAGTACCTTTTGTGCTTCTACCAGACGTTCCACTAGCGGACGGAGTTGCTCGAACAACTGGTCATCGCCTTTAGGTACAGGACCGGAGATAATCAACGGAGTACGTGCGTCGTCAATCAATACCGAGTCGACCTCATCGACGATGGCATAATTGTGCTGACGTTGTACAAGGTCTTTCGGGCTGATAGCCATGTTGTCACGCAGGTAGTCGAAACCGAATTCATTGTTTGTACCAAAAGTGATATCTGCCAGATATGCCTGACGACGTGCGTCGGAGTTCGGCTGATGACGGTCGATACAATCTACGCTCAAACCGTGGAACATATAAAGAGGACCCATCCATTCGGAGTCACGTTTGGCGAGGTAATCATTCACGGTAACTACGTGTACGCCGTTTCCGGTCAATGCGTTGAGGAATACCGGGAGTGTAGCTACCAATGTTTTACCTTCACCGGTTGCCATTTCCGCAATCTTACCTTTATGCAGAACGACACCACCAAAGAGCTGTACATCGTAGTGAACCATGTTCCACAATGTATCGTTACCACCGGCTACCCAGTGATTCTGATAGATGGCCTTGTCGCCTTCGATGCGTACGAAATCTTTTGTAGCAGCCAGTTGACGGTCGAAGTCGGTAGCAGTTACAACGATTTCTTCATTTTCTGTAAAACGTTTGGCAGTAGCCTTTACGATAGAAAAAGCAACAGGCAGTACTTCGTCCAGTGCTTTTTCATATTTTTCCAGAATTTCTTTTTCTGTCTTATCGATTTGTACGAAGACTTCTTCGCGGTCTTCCAGTTCGAGAGTTTCAATGCTTGCCTTCAACTCTTCCACCTTCGCACGTTCAGCAGTAGCCGATTCATGGATATATTTTTTGAGTTCTTCCGTTTTGGCACGGAGGGCGTCGTTGTCTAGTTTTTCAATCTCCGGGTAAGCAGCTTTGATCTTTTCCACCCAGGGCTTGATTTCTTTCATGTCTCGTGTGGATTTGTTTCCGAAAACCGAGCTTAAAAATTCATTAAATCCCATGTTATATTATTTAGTTTATTATTTATCTTTTTCTTATTGCAGGCCACATTCATCCGGATAGATTTTCTCATTCCGCACACAGATTCAAGAAAGAAATCTGTGTGAATCGATCGATTATGTGACGAATAATCTCCGCAAAGTTACATTAAAATGCTGATTTATTTATGTTTTGCTCCCTGTTTTTGTGAGTAAATTTTTACCGAAGGTCGGTAATAGGAGCAGAAGTACAGGCGTTGGGAGCCCGGATACGCATAAAATGTGCCAGTGTAGGCGCAATATGGTCAATGGTTACAGGTGTCTGGATAATGGCCGGTTTCACGGAATACCCCATGAAAATCAGCGGTGAGGGAATATAGGAATGACGTACCACTTTATTGTCTCCGCCGTTCTCGTTGACGATAGTCCATCCGGGGAGGACGTCGATTACGAGGTCACCCGAACGTTTGCGGTGGTAGCCGTTACGTATTTTGTAGATTTCCGGAGTCCATGAACCCAATAATAGCCGGTTAGCCGAATAGGCTTCGTTCACTCCGCTGAACTGCATCAGGAATTCTGCTGACTTTTGTTGGATCTCTGCCAGATTCAGTTCTTTCTTTTCCAATAACTTATGATTCAGATAAATCTGCTGGTTATGGTGAGCTTCCACATACTTTCCTTCGCCATATGTAGCCATCAGGTACATATTCAATAGAGCCGCACAACGGTTGAGGTAAAACTCTCCGCCGGGCACTTTGTACAATCCCGAATCAGGCGATTCGCTGTCTATATATCCGGTGGAAGTGACGAAAATAAGTACATTTTGTAGTCCTACTTTCTTATCAAGAACTTCGAGCAGGTCGGCAATGCTGCGGTCAAGACGCACGTAGGTGTCTTGTATTTCCATGGCACATTCCTGTACGGATTTGTGCGCATAGTTTCCAGCATAGTAAGTGAGTGCCAATAAGTCAGTAATGTCATCCATGCCGATGGAGCTTTTGTTCAATGCTTCTTCGGCAAGCGCATTCACTTCATCATTCACAAAAGGGCTGGCGATGAAGCGGCGGTATTTATTACTGCGGTCATCATCAAATTTATATTTGAAGAGCATATCCCGCCAATCTGGCAGGAAAGTGTACATGCCCCGCGGAAATATGGGTTCCCATGTCATACCGGCAATACGGAAATCAATCGCTTGACGGTCGTTATATTGGCTTGCCCACCACGGAAACTCTCCATAATAGGTGGTTCCACTCCATTTTCCGGTGTTGGGATTGAGCCAGAAAGCTGCATTTCCGGCATGTCCGGCTGCAAAAAGTGCGGCATCGCAATCAGGTGCAATGGCATATACGAGTCCTTTGCCTTGTGTCGCTATTTTAAGCTCGTCGGCAATGGTTGAAGTCAGAAGTTTGGTGGGAGCGACAGTCTGGTCGGTGTAATACCCCATAAATGCCGTGTCGTCTGTGCTGTTAACGGGGCGAAGGGTAGAGGCATCCATCCAGCGTTGAGAAATAATTCCGTTCATGGAAGGCGTCGTACCGCTATAAATAGCCGCTATGGCAGAAGCGCGGTCTATACCGCAGAAGGTATATTCGGCATTATGGAACACTCTTCCCTCTTTCCAAAGACGTTTGAAGCCTTTCTCACCGTAGAGTGACGAAAAAGCTTCCAGATAGTCCGTACGTAATTGGTCAATCGTCAGCCCTACCACTAATTTAGGGGCGGCAGGTAGTGACTGGGCTTGTAGCCCGGTGAAAGTCAGTACGGTGATGAGGGAAGTTAGTAGTCCTTTCATTATTTCTTTTTAGATGTCACAATCAGATTGCTCGCTGAACGTATCAGCAAAACGAGTGCCAAAGGTACAACAGCAAAGTCAAATCTTTGCGGAATTACCGGAAAAAGCACTATAAAAAGTGTTAAAACCGCCAGATTCAGGGTTAAATACCAACATTTCTTCCCTTTTCGGACACAATATATAATGTATGGCAAGAAAAGAAGTTGCCCCGGATGGAATACCAGTAATAGGAAATTAGAGCTGACTGCCGGGTGTTGGGAGAAGAGTGCGAGAAATGCAAGGACACATCCCACAATACCTGCTATACCAAAAAGGAAGAGGTCGATTCCCCATAATCCGGTTCTCCGGCGGATTCCATAGATTGTGGCGGCGGCTGTCAGTATGAATAAGAGTAAGGAGCATTGAAGCGGAGTAGGCATCCAGTCGCTTTCATCCGGTTCGGGAGTGGCATCAACAATCAGTTCGTTGGCCGTTATGAGTGGGCGCTGGATAGAATCGCCTTTAATTTGTGCACCATCGAAAGCATCCATCAGGTAGAATGGGGCAAACATCATCTGACGTTGTGTGATGGGCTGGTCGGCTTCACTTCCGATACAGAGATCAATGCCGAAACGTGCCCACGGATGTCCTTTGCAATACTGATGTACAATGTCGCGGAAAGTGAGGGAGCCATCCTGCGGTTCTGCGGGATAAATCACTTTTCCTGCAATGCTTTCTTCTATCTTGTCCCGGGGGCGGGTAGCACAATTATCGTAAAAGAAATTATAACGATACACCCGGTTTTCCGGACGATAGTTTTCTTGTAATAACCGGATCAGTTCTGTCTTTTCTTCATCGGTCAGATTGAGCGTTTGCTGCCATACGCTGCGTCCGAAAAATGCGTATTCAGCTGCAAAACGTTCATAATCCGTTGCTCCCAGTTGGTAGTCTGTTTCTCCGAGCGAGAAGCGGAAAATGAAGTTGGGAGTGTTGAAACTGAACAATCCGTAGTTGAATACAACGTCAATCCCTTGTGAAGAATTTTCGTAACGGATGGCAGTATGTCCGAATAGGGAATATATTTCCTCTCCGGGGGCACAAGTCAACAGACTCAAACGGATGGAGTCGTTGTTGTTGGCAGATGCTTGTCCGGTGGGCAGAAGCAACAGGAAGAAGGAGAGGATGGTGTATGAGAAAAACCGTTTCATTAGCTGGTTCGTTTTATTTCGGTGGCAAATATAGAAAGAATAGTTGGATTCGGGAAAACGGAGCCTCTATTTTATCAGAATAAAGGCTCTATATGGCTTAAACAGAGGCGCTGTTTTCTTTAAATGGAGCCTCTGTTTGGGTGAAATAATGTTTCTGCTTGAACGGAAAATCGGTTACAAAATAGTGGAACACTTTTTGGAACGCTGTTTTTCTCTTGTAATCTGTTGCTTATTAGTTGTTTATGATGTAATAAAAAAGGACTGCCGAACGCAAAGTGGAATACATAATAAACAATAAAAGATAATTGATCTATTTAAAAATAGATAGTTCGATTTTTTTGTTTGGGGGGATTTCTAAAATGAAAAAAGAAGATAATTCCTCTTCTATGCTTCAACTTTTCTTTTTTTACTTTACCTTTGCGCCCGCTAAAGAACCAAAAGATTTGAATTTAATAATCGACATAGGAAATACAAAGGCAAAGATTGCTTTCTTCGACGGCGGAGAAATCGTGGATATAGTAGCTGAATCCAATCAATCGCTGGGTTGCTTGAAGGCTTTTTGTTCCAAATATCCGGTTGAACAGGGGATTGTGGCTACTGTCATTGATTTAAGCGAAAAGGTATTAGCTGATTTGGCAGCTTTGCCGTTTCCTTTGCTCTGGCTCAATCATCAGACTCCGCTTCCGGTTGTCAACCTGTACGAAACTCCCGAAACATTGGGATATGATCGTATGGCTGCCGTAGTGGGTGCTAATGAGCAGTTTCCTCATCGGGATATATTGGTGATTGATGCGGGAACTTGCATTACTTATGAGTTTATTGACTCAAAAGGTCAGTATCATGGCGGTAATATTTCTCCCGGTATGCAGATGCGTTTCAAAGCACTTCATCAGTTTACAGGACGTTTGCCTCTGGTAGACACCAACGGGCGCAAACTCCCGATGGGACGGGACACTGAAACGGCTATACGCGCCGGAGTGATGAAAGGGATGGAATACGAAATTTCAGGTTATATTGAGTCTATGAAGCATAAATATCCTGAACTTTTGGTTTTTTTAACGGGCGGAGATGATTTTTCTTTTGATAGCAGCGTAAAAAGTATCATCTTTGCAGATAGATTTTTAGTGTTGAAAGGATTAAATAGAATTTTAAACTAT
>ERZ779919.584-NODE-584-length-16904-cov-2.78117_pt1 | contig 16904 bp, 7 predicted proteins | sample MGYA00511349_ERZ779919 | MGnify/ENA primary metagenome ERZ779919 (study PRJEB29588, sample SAMEA2147384) | human gut metagenome | biome: human gut; feature: human-associated habitat; material: faeces | place: Denmark | collected 2008/2010 ...
GGAAAGCGTGTATACCCCTAAAGGGTATCGGGGGTTCGAATCCCCCTCTCTCCGCTAAAATAGAAAAATTAAAATCGTAAGTCTCTGAATTTTAATGGTTCAGGGACTTTCTTTTTTCTGTTACTCCCTCTTTTTTAGGATACCTCATAGCAGAAGACTTTAGGAGTTCTGTAAAAAGAAGAAAGAATTAGTGTTTCAAGTTACTTATGTTAGAAATTATTTTCTCATTTATTAATAATGTATCTGAATGGAGTGCGTAGTTGCGTAAGTAAGTGACGTGATGTGTATATATACGATATAATTTTCCAAACTTAATTTTATAGCTTGGGATGGAGAACTGCTGGGAGGGATTAAAGTTAATAATAGGATGTAATTCGGTATTTTGCAATGATAATTGTCATGTTTAATACTTAAATAACTGTTGTGCCAAGTTGTACAAGTCATTGCGCCACGTGTACCACGTGTGTCCACCGGGGGCTTCGCTGTACTTGTAGTTGATACCTGCTGCGTCAAACAGTTTCAGCATGGCTTTACAATTGTTGTAAGCGATGTCCTCTGGACCACCTTGCGTGAAATGCAAGGCGTGCACTATGTGGTTGAAGTCTTGAGCGATGGTCTTGAGGTAGGTGCTGCGTTCGGCGTACATTTTCTTGTTCGTCTCAAACCATCCAGAGCTCAATACCCATAAGTAGCCGAATTCTTTGTAGTGATTCAAGCCTGCTTCCAAAGTTTCCATGCCGCCCATGGAGAGGCCTGCTAAGGCACGATGGTCTTTGTCGGTCAGTACACGGTAGTTGGCTTCGATGTAAGGGATGATGTCATTCATCAGGTCTTTGGCAAATAGAGGTACTTCGTCCATTAGGTTTTCTGTGGCAATGGAGCCGTTGGGCATCACCACAATCATGGGTTGCATTTTGTTCTCGGCTAGTAAATTGTCGAGTATGTTGCCTGCGCAGCCTACCGTAGGCCAAGCAAGGTCAGTATCACCTCCGCCATGTATCAGGTAGAGCACCGGCAATTTTTCCACACTTTTCTCATAACCCGCTGGCGTCCATACGTGCAGGCGACGGGTAGTCTTCAGAGTCTTTGAGTGATAATAACGTTGAGCTATTGCACCATGGGCAACATCTTCCTTCATGGAGAAAAAATCGCCATCTTTTGCCTCCACTTTCAGTACGGCTGAGATTTCATGTGCCTCGGGAGACTTGGGATCGAACACTTTCACACCATCTACTATAAAGTGGTAGCGGTAGGCTCCAGCTTTTACTGGAGGTACGGTCACCGTCCATACACCAGAGACCGATTTCATCACATCTGGCTTCTTTCCCCAAGGAATAATGTCACCCTCGATGTCTACTTTCTTGGCTTGGGGTGCGTAGATATTCAATGCTATCCTGCCGTCACTCAGCACTTTGATTGATTGGAGCGTGTCGTTAGGGGTAGGCGTACGTTGCCATTGTGCTGCCATAGGCATTATGCCGCAAACACAAAAAAATGCTGTTAAAATGAATTTACTCTTCATTGGAATTAATTTTAAGATTATAAATAAGACAGCTATCTCATGGTACGGAAGCAACCGGATGGTAGCCGATATGTATTGCCTTTCCTATTGTCCTACTCTAATAGGACAATAGGAAAAATGCTTGGTTTACTCTGTTAACACTTTGCGTGCTTCGCGGTCAGGGTCGTAGACTACTTCGCACTGGTCGTTCAACATCATCGTGGCTCCCTTGTCCGGTGTATATTGCGGCCATTCAGGCAGGCTTGTGCAATTGGGGCTACCCGTACGCATGAAGCTCAGTAAAGCGTCGGTCATCTTCGTGGAGAGGTCGCGCGGACGCTTGCCTCCCCCCGTATGGGTAAGCATAACGTCGGTATTCTTCAGCCAGAAACTGATGTCCAGACAATGGAAGGAACGCATGCGCCCGTCGAATAAGGGTGGCTCCCAGCCGAACCATGCTAAATAGACCGGTGCGCTTTGTTGTGCCTTGGCATTGATGGCTTCAATCACTTTCTCACGGGAGCTCATTATCAAGCCGAGCAATTCAATAGGTTTCTTGTCGGGAAATGCTTTTTCATAAGCCAATACAATATTCTCACCGTTTTTACCTTTCATTTTGTCCACCATTTCCACCAGTTGCGTTCTATTCATTTTTTCGAGGGTAGCATTGTCGCGGCTTATGGAGAACTCGCATGTAGTGGTGCTGAATAGCATGGGGACATGGGCCGAGGGAGCTTCCGGATCGGTATAAAATGTATCCATCGGGATGTGGAAGCCATCACCCACAGGCCCAAAAGAACCACGCATCATGCCATTGCCGCCTAGTTGCTTGTCATACTTAGCGGCTGCTCGGTTGGCCAGGACGATGTAGTCGAGCCAAGGTATTTCTTGCAATTTGTTTATTTGCGAAGGTGGTAAACCTGCCTCTTTTAGGATGTATTTACCCAGTTCGGTACTGTAATTGTTATCTATTGCCCCCGTGATGTTTCCACTCAAGGCTACGGCCTTGTGCAACAACCCCTTTGTCTCGGCCATGGCTACCAGCGTGCACACTTTAGCTCCGCCGCCCGACTGGCCCATGATGGTGACGTTGCTCGGATCACCTCCGAATTGTGCGATGTTGTTGTGTACCCACTTCAGGCCGGCCACCAAATCGAGGATACCAACATTGCCCGACTCGGCAAACTTCTTCTCATCCACCTCTGAAAAGTCACTGAAGCCGATAGGGCCCAGTCGATGGTTTAATGAAACAAATACAATGTCTCCGTAGCGGCTAAGATTCTCGCCCCGATAGCTGTCTTGCTCAATGCTATTGCCATTTGTAAAACCGCCTCCATGAATCCATACCAGCACAGGGCGTTTCTTCGTGTCGGCCAAGGCGGGCGTCCCAATGTTTAGCATCAGACAGTCCTCGCTGACGCCATAGTAATTCCAATGGTCGGTAAATGTAGTGTATGTGTTGCGGTACTTGCCTGTCGTAATCTGCGGAGCCGTATCGCCCCAAAAGACCGCTGGACGGATGCCCTCCCAAGGCTCGGGTTCGCGGGGAGGCATGAAACGGTTTTCGCCCGCCGTGCTTGCCCCATACGGTATGCCACAGAAGGTGTATATATCTCTTAATAGATAGCCGCGCACTTTGCCATACTGAGTCTGTGCTACGGCAATGGAATCTCCTATATATAACTGTTGTTCGTCTTGCGAAACACTATTCGGTTGTTGCTCCGTCCTTCCGGCAGAGCAAGCGGAAAAGGTATACACGAAAATACCCGCGTAAAGCAGGGAGATGCCTTTCCTGATTTTCAACTTAACTGTTTTCATACGCAATGAATTTTTTTATTACAAAGATGAACATTTGTCGGCAAAGCTGCTTTTCACCAGCTTCGTTGTTTTTGTCAATGGTTCACTTGATACTTGTCTGTTTCTTCATTCAGGTTGTCTGTATATTCAAAGGCAGGCATAGAAAAGAATCCACACACAGTTATGCAAAGGACAGACTGCGTGCGGATTCTGCATTGTCTATCACAATCTTTTTACTCAACTCTAATAACTGTTCTATAAAGTAACTTCACCTTCCAGACGGATATCTGCTGAAGAGGCACCGATAAGTAGTTTTACCTTACCGGGCTCCACAACGAACTTATCTTGAATTTCATCCCAATAAGCGAAATCCTCCTTGGGAATATCAAGCACCACTTCCTTTGTATCACCGGCTGCGATAGGCACCTTACTGAATGCCCTCAGTTGCTTCATCGGGCGTTCTACCTTTGATTCCGGATAGCTGGCATACAGCTGCACCACTTCCTCACCGTCGCGGCTACCAGAATTCTTTACCAACACGGTTACGGTAACCTTATCCTTGTCCTGCTTGACAGACTTGATTTGCTGGTAGTCGAATGTAGTATAACTCAAGCCATAGCCGAAAGGATAAAGTACATCATCCTTGTAGTACATGTAGGTACGTCCGTTACGAATGTCATAATCCATCATGTCGGGTAGGTCGGTAATGTCCTTCACCCATGTTTGAGTGGTATGTCCAGAGGGGTTGACCTTACCAAACAAGACATCGGCCAAACCGTTGCCTTGTTCTTGACTGCAATGCGTAATGTGCAAAATGGCTGGCAGATTTTCTTGACTCCAGTTGATGGTGTATGGGAAGCTGCTAACTAGTACCAAGATAGTGTTGGGATTGGCCTTGTACACCTGCTTCAGCAAGTCTTCATCGGGCAGCATCAGCGACTTTCTATCCACAGCTTCTCGTCCGTCGCTCGGCACGGGGCAGAAGAACCAGTCAGGACGTGTGCCATACGGATGGTTTCCTACGCATACCACAGCTACATCAGCCTCCCGGGCCGCATTTACGGCTTCATCTATTACATTGTTGGTAGCATAAATCACTTCTGTTTGTCCATCTTTCACGGCGTTGCGAATGCCCTCTAAGATAGTAATCTCATATGCCGGTGTGCCGCTATACCAGTCTTGCACAATCTTATCGGCATAAGGGCCTATTACGGCTATCTTCTTCAGCTTGGAGGCATTGAGGGGCAGAAGATTCTTACTATTCTTCAGCAGTACCACCGACTTGGCCGTCACCTTGCGTGCTAATTGTTTGGCTTCCTCACGTTCATAAGGAGGCACTTCGTTGGGGATGGTACCGATGTTCTTATAAGGGTCTGCAGAATCTTTTCCGTCCAGCAATCCTAGCCTTAAGGCTACGTATAGGTTGCCACGAATAGCTTTGTCAATGTCTTTCTCAGTCAGTAAACCCTTTTCTAAAGCTTCCTCAATATAGGGCTTATAAACATCCAAGAATTGTCCTGTAGTAGCCTTTACCACCGCAGCCGCTCCTTCGGCCATAGTGGGATAGGCATGGTGGGCATTGACTAGCAGCTTCAGTGCTCCGCCATCCGTGCAGATAATGCCGTTGTTGCCCCATTTGTCGCGAGTAATTTCTTTCAAGCAAGGATGTACGCACATGGCCGGGCCGTTCCATCCGTTATAGGCAGCCATAAAAGCATGGCTTTCGCCTTCGGTAATGCCTTTGTAGAAGGGATAAGCATAATATTCGTAGAATAGGCGCATATCGAAGTTGCTTGATGTGCTGTCTCTGCGATCTTCGTTACTGTTGGCCAGGAAATGTTTCATCAGGGCGGCAGTACGCCAATAGCGTGGGTTATCACCTTGCAAGCCTTTGATGTTGGCTACTGTCAGTCTGGCAGTAAGGAAGGCATCCTCTCCGTAGCTTTCTTCCGTGCGTCCCCAGCGCGGATCGCGTGCCAAGTCGGCATTCGGAGCACGCATTACCAAGGCTGTACGCTTGTCTTCAGGACGTTGCATGTAGTAGCGCGCTTCAAGGGAAGCCTGCTCACCTACTTTTTTCACTAAGTCCACATCCCACGTAGCGCCCAGCCCATATGATTGTGGGAAAATAGTCGTAGGTCTATCAGTAGGAATTATTTTTCCATCTTCACCTTTCTTACGTCCTCCCCAAGCAGCAGGACCACCCAAGGCCAATCCATGTAGGCCCTCGTGGTGGCGGCAAGAAAGTATGCCCAAACGGGGCACCGCTAGGTCGCTGCCGAGTAAAGCAATTTTTTCCTCCAGCATAAGTTCTTCCAGCAAGGCGTCAATACGCTTTTCGTCCGATAGTTTCGTGTTCTGAAATTTGTAAATTTTCTGCGCTCCGACCGATAAATAAGCCATCGTGAGGCACAACACAACAAATAAAGATTTCATTTTCATGATTACATAAATTGAGTTTGTAAACCTTAATATGTAGCAAATTTTGTTTTCTCACTTTAAAAATGTACAGAAACGGATAGTCTTGATGAAGGTGTCAAAATGACAACCAGTCGCAAACGGCATTCCTGTTTTTTTACACTCTCATTAAATTTCATATTATAAGCATATGGCTCTTATCACCAACCAGGATTTTGTTTCAAAACACCGTCAGATAATAGAATCTGGTTCGTGTTGACCATCATCAAACCTGCCTTGTTTATAAAGTTCTGAGGATTGAACGAGATGGTAGCAGGAGCACCCGCTGTCATCACTTCAACGCCGTTTTGTTTGGCTAATTGGGCAGCCGCATAGTCTATGCCTTGGCGTAGCAAGTCGTAATAGTTAATGCCTTCGAAAGCAAATTCAAACTGACGTTCGCGCATTATGTTTTCTTTCGTAGCTTGTTTTTCGGTGTATAACGGAGAGGTGTTGCCATCTTTATCCTTAAAGGCACGTTCGCGAACCATGTTGAAATACTGTTGCGCATTAGGGCTACCCAACTCAGCTGCCATTAGTAACACGTCGGCATAGCGAACTTGAACATAATCCTGGTGGTTTGAAATCATCAAGTTACCCGTACCGTTTTCCATACCAGCATGTGTACCATCGGCAAAGGCCAATGGAGCATACTTCTTGATATAGTAACCGGTGTATTCCTGCGATTGGACAATACAAGTTTGAACCAACTGATTGTCTTCCAATCCCTCGCCTTTTATATCAATCACAGAAGCTGTACGCCGAGTATCGCCATCCTCATATTCCTCAACGAATTTAGGATTTACTGTAGCATATCCCCAACCTTGTGCATAAGGAGCCACACCTGTTGAGGTACGCAAAGCAATGTTTACTTGCCAACGGTTACCGTCCAAACCAGACCAGTTAACACTGGCTGTACATTTTACGGTTAATACTGTCTCGTTATTACCATCACCGGCATAATCGCCATATAGGGTAGTCATATCACCTACTTCTGCTTTTTGGGCACAAGCGGCAGGCCACAAACGCCGGTATTCGGGTATCAAAGCGTATTGACCTGAAGAAATAATGTCTTCCACAGCGGCTAACGCATCAGCCTTGGTCACGCCTTCAGGCTCTTGACCATAATAACCGGTGTAGTACAAATAAGCACGTGCCAAGATGGCCTCGCAAGCATATTTGGTAATCTTGCCATCGTTTGTTTCCGATTCAGCTTTGGGATAAGCGTTTGCCGGAATATTTTCGATGGCAAACTTCAGGTCATCGAAAATCAGCTTATACACGTCAGCGGGATCTGCCTGCGGTATATTTTCATCAGTAGGTTTGGTAAGCAAAGGAATGTTACCAAACTGACGTACCACATCGAAATATAAGAAGGCACGGATGGCATGGCACTCGGCCATATACTGAGTATGCATGCTACCCGTTTCGTTCCATTGAATGCTATTTTCGCGTGTGATTAACTCGTTGCAACGATAAATGCCTGCATAATAACCAGACCAACTGGAACCTGTAGAAGAAGGCATTTCTGAGAGGTCAAAGCGATCGGTCACACGCATACCGTTACCATCGGAAGCACCGGAACCGCCGAAACATTCATACCCCATTACTTCGGCGCTAACCAAGAAATTGACAGCGCTACCACATGTTGCACGTCTATAACCATCGTAGCAGCCCAACAAGGCACGATAGGCATCTTGCTCTGTTTTATAAAAATTTCCTGTCGTAGATTCGGTCTTTGATTCCACATCCAAGAAGCCCTTAGTGCAAGAAGTCATTCCCAAACTCAGGCATAAAATGCCTGCTGCAATTATGTTAGACCTAATATTTTTCATATTCATACGTATTTTTATAAATTAGAATTTAAGATTTACACCTACAAGAACAGTACGGGGGCGCGGATAATAACCATAATCTAGGCCCGATACCCAAGAATTGTTGGAAGAACCGAAACCGATTTCTGGATCCATACCGTCGTACCCGGTAATGGTGAATAGGTTTTGTACCTGAAAGTATAGGCGAGCTTGGCTGACTGCTTTGCCCTTGAATAATTTGGCGAAATCATAACCCAACGTAAGGGTACTTAGGCGCAGGTAGTCACCATTTTGTATAAATAGGTCAGAGAACTGATAGTTGATGTTGCTATCTGTAACGCGCGGAATCCGGTTACTGGTGCCTTCACCGTGCCACCGGTCAAGGATAGCTGTGGTGTAGTTTGGTGTAGGACGGGTGTGGTTACGGTAAGACTGCACAATCTGCTGGCCAAAGGCGCCGTTTGCCACGATGGAGAAATCGAAGCCTTTGTAAACGAAGCCCAAGTTCAAACCCAACGTGAAATCAGGAGTACCGTTGCCTAAGTTCACCTTATCTTTGTCGTTGATTTGACCGTCATGGTTTCGGTCCACAAAGCGCACATCGCCCGGCTGTACATTAGACTGCAGGATACCGTTGCCTGCGGCACGCCATTCATCTATTTCCTGTGTATTTTGAAAGACCCCGCCAGTTTTATAGCCCCAGAAATAACCGATAGGTTGGCCATTTTCTGCACGGTAGAATTCGCTGGCATTGTTGTACAACTCATTGCCTGCACCATGGATGATACCATCGCTGGTAGGAATGTTACCTACCTCATTCTTGTTGTAGGAACCGTTCAGTGAGATGTTATATTTAAAGTCCTTACCTAACGTGTCATCCCAAGTCAAAGCCAGTTCCACACCGGTGTTCTTTACATCGCCACCATTGATGTAAGGTGCGCCTGTACCAGCCGTATTCAGAATAGGAGCTGTGAGTAACCAATCCTTTGTTGTCTTCATATAGAAATCAAAGTTCACACCAAAACGGCTGGGTGGAAAACGGCTGTCGAAGAAGCGAGCGTCGAAGCCGATATTGGTCTGTTCAGAAGTTTCCCATGTCAACTTTTCATTGGCCAAACGGCTGGGATAAGCGCCCCAGTTGTTACCTAATGCCGCAGCTTCGGTAGACGAATTTTGATGCGAGTTACCGAAATAGTAATATATATATTGCGACGTGATAGGTGCTAAGTATTGGTAGTTATCAATGTTTTGGTTACCTACTTGTCCCCAGCTGACACGTAGCTTAAAGTAGTCGAGCCAGCTACGGGTACTTTCCATGAATTTCTCGTTGGTCATGATCCAGCCTGCGGAGATGGATGGGAAATAACCGTAACGATGGCCACGGGCAAACTTGGAAGAACCGTCGGCACGTACCGTAGCGTTCAGCATGTAGGTCTCTTTCCAGTTCCAACCAAAGCGGACGAAGTAAGAGACCGTACGGTTTTCATCCAATGGATAACCGCTGACACCTAAACCACTGGCAGTAGAAGAAGCTGTACCATTGCTGATGTAAGCATGTTCCCAATCGTCGAATCCTTCTTTCAAGGAAGAATTGCTACCACTTAAGTAAGTGCCATTGTATTGGTAGGACTCCATACCGATCAAGGCATTGAAGGCATGGTCATTAACTTTCCAGTCATAAGTAGCCGTATTGGTCCATGTAAGTTCCAATACATGCTGCATATTTTGGGTAACACTGGTATTAGTATTACGGCTTGTAGAACCGAATTGGTATATCGGGTTGAAGTTGCGGTATTCATTGGTACTGTAGTTAGCACCGAATACAGTACGAATTTTCAGGTTCTTGATGGGCTGCAATTCGGCATAAGCGTTGCCGGAGAAGAAGACGTTTTTGTTTTGATTATGGCGCATCATCATTAAACCATAAGGGTTACCGCTTTCCTGATTCCAATCGGAATTGGAGGTATCATTGTAGGGCATGTCGTAAATGTTGTTATCGCTGTAAATGGGAACAAATGGAGCAATTTCGTAAGCGCCACGCAACGAGTTATCGTATTGGCCGCCTACGCCGACACCAGTCTTATCACGGTAAACGAAGCTAACTTGTTCTCCCACCTTCAGTAGATTTTTGAATAACTTGTGCTCAGAGTTGATGCGGAAGTTGTAACGGGAGAAGTTAGACACGTCCTTACCGCCAACAATACCTTCCTGTGACATGTAACCCAACGAAATGGCATATTGGGAAACCGTTGAACCACCCGTAATACCAAGGGTATAACTCTGCATTTGAGCATTGTCTTCAAACATTTTGTCCAGCCAATCTACATCATAGAGATTACCGTTTGCATCATAAATAGACTTATAGCCGCTCCAATTATATCCAGAACCGGTAGAGTTGCGGTGCGACTCGTCCATAATCATCATGTACTGTTCGGTATTCAATAAGTTCACTTCTTTTGCCACGTTCTGTACACCGAAGTAACCGTCGAATGACACTACAGCCTTACCTTCCTTACCGTTCTTGGTCGTCACCAACACTACACCGTTGGCTGCCTGCGCACCGGAGATGGCAGCGGAAGCGGCATCCTTCAAGATGTCGATACTTTCGATGTCGGCAGGGTTCAGGTTGGAGATGTCACCGCGAACGCCATCAATCAGATACAATGGTTCAGCATTACCTATGGTACCCAAACCACGGATGCTAACCTTGAGGCTTTCACCCGGTTGGCCGGAAATAGAAGTGATGTTTACACCAGGTGTCTGTCCCTGCATGGCCTGCAAAGGATTGGTGGTGTTCAGCTCGGCGATTTTGTCGCCTTTTACCTGGACGGTGGCACCTGTCACTAACTTTTTCTTTTGGACACCATAGCCCACAACCACGACTTCGTCCAACATTTCATTGTCTTCTATCAGTACCACATTAATGATAGAAGATGTGCCTATCTTGATGGTTTGCGACTTAAAGCCAATGTAAGAGAAGACCAAGGTCTGCCCTTCGCTGGCTTGCACTGAGTATCGACCATCAAGGTCAGTGATACTACCGGTAGAATTTTCTTGTACTTGGACACTTACTCCAATCAAGGGAAAACCGTCCGTACCCGATGTTATTACTCCCGTAATCGTCTTTGACTGCAGAGGAGATGCTTGTACCGGAACTGCTTGTATACAAGCAAGTGTTAGTACGAGTGACAAAACTACGTTGCAAAAACATAAAATTACACTTTTTTTCATATGCATTTCTCACATTTTAATTATAAGGTTAATATTAAGGATAATACATTCTCTTTCGTGTTTTAGGGTTCACACAAAACTACTTTTCAACATATCTCTCACGTTGTATAGTGCAACAATCTTTAGAGAAAAAATGAAGAGCTTTATTTTAAGGATTCACGTGCTTCCCTATCGGGATCGTAAACCACCTCACAGACATCGTTGAGCATCATCGTGGCACCCTTCTCAGCTGTGTACTGTGGCCATTCGGGCAGGCCTGCACAATTGGGATTGCCGATGCGCATGAAGTTCAACAAAGCATCGGTCATTTTCATAGAAAGGTCGCGCGGACGCTTACCACCGCCTGTATGGGTAATCATTAAGTCGGTGTTCTTCAGCCAGAAGCAGATGTCCAGACAATGGAAGGCGCGCATGCGGCCGTCGAACAAGGGAGGATTCCAACCGAACCATGCCAAATAGACCGGGGCCTTTTGTGTCAGCTTCTGGTTGGCTGTAGCAATGACATTTTCACGTGAACTCAATATTAAACCAAGCAACTCGATAGGCTTTTTGTCTGGGAAGGCTTTGGCATAAGCGTCGACTATCTTGTCACCGTTCCCACCTTTCATCTGGTTTATCATTTCAACTAATTGTTTCTTGTCTATCTGCTCCAAAGTGGAGTTGTCACGACTCAGGGAAAATTCGCAATTGGTAGTGCAGAAAATCATTGGGATGTTGGCCGAGGGGGCTGAGGGATTGGTAAAAAATCCGCCCATAGGAATATGTGTACCGTCGGCGATAGGACCGAAGTTGCTGCGGCGACCGGTAATACCAGCTTGTTCGTTATACTTGGCCATAGCACGGTTTGCTAACTCAATATAGTCGAGCCACGGCATCTGCTGTAATTTATTTGCTTCGGAAGGCTTCAAGCCGGCTTCCTGCAAGATTACTTTGCCTACGGCTGCACTGTAATTCTTGTCAATGGCATCAGCAGAGTTTCCGCTCAAAGCTATGGCCTTGTGGATAAGCCCTTGCGTTTCGGGCATGGCCACCAGAGTACACACTTTGGAACCACCGCCCGATTGGCCAATGATAGTGACATTGTCGGGGTCTCCGCCAAATTGCCCGATATTGTTGTGTACCCATTTCAAGCCGGCGACCAGGTCGAGAATGCCCACATTGCCCGATGCTTCGAATCCCTTACCGGCCACCGAAAGATCGGAAAACCCGATAGGCCCCAAACGATGATTGATGGATACGAACACGATGTCACCATAACGGCTGATATTTTCGCCATTATAACCATCTTGTTCAATACCATTACCGTTGGTAAAGCCGCCTCCATGTAGCCACACCAGCACGGGACGCTTCTTGTTATCCGTCAGTCCGGGCGTCCAAATATTTAACATAAGGCAGTCTTCGCTTACATCATAATAGTTCCAATGGTCTACAAGCGTGCTGTAACTGTTGCGATACTTCCCCTTGGTCTTTTGTGGGGCTGTGTCACCCCAGAATACAGCAGGTCGAATGCCTTCCCACGGTTCGGGTTCTCGAGGAGGCATGAAGCGGTTCTCACCCGCCGTGCTTGCCCCGTAAGGCACTCCACGGAAATTGTAGATACCCTTTAATATAAAGCCCTTCACTTTGCCGTATTGGGTCTGAGCTACGGCAATGTTATCACCAATGAACAATTGTTGTTCATCATTGTTTTCCTCTGTGCTCTGCTTGGCCTGGTTGGAGCAAGCTAAAATGCCGCACAGCAAAACGCTTCCTACACATAGTAAGGAAACCGTCTTCAACTTCATAATACCAGATTTACTTATTCGCATAACATTTGGTCTTTTATCGCCCCAAATGTGGTGAAAATCGTTTGTATAATGTTATCAAAATCTTTAATTGATTTATCAAAATCTACTTAATGTTGTTTAAAGCGTATGATTTCAACATTGAGACAAGTCTTTGCCTATATATTCCTAATAAGCCTTTCTTACTTGTATCCACCCATCACTAACCGCTAATCTCTAAGTTGGAACCCCATTTATTGCTCATGTACTTTTTGACAAAAGCAAGGATATATTTTGATTATCGCTCGTTTTATATAATTTTGTACAGAGAAAAAGAATACTGATGTTTCACGTGAACCTTAAATGACATACTACTTGTATGAAAAAACTCAAACTGCAATGGAAAGGTATTTATGCCTTATTACTGATGTTGTGGTCTGTACCCCTGCCAGCCCAGTTTCCGCTGGTAGAACAGATATCAAGTAACTTCATTACTTCGTTTGCCGAAGATCCCAAAGGCTACATCTGGATAGGGACCAATCACGGGTTGAACCGTTTCAGCGGTTCGAATTATACTGTATATTATGCGCAAGAAGAGTCCACAGCGCTCAATAGCGACTATGTGGATAATTTAATGTTTGATGCCAATAACCGTTTGTGGATGTCAAATGAATGCGGATTGTGCGTGTGGGAGGATGGTATATTCAGACATCCGCAACAGGTAGGCTTCAATCCCATAGGGCGTGTGCTGGATCTGGATAACGAGTGGCTCATTATTACTGATCGTAAGGGGGTGGCCAAGGTGAACAAGCAGACGCTGAAAGAGGAAAAATATTATCTACAACCAGGCATGAGCATAGTCGGTGCTATTACCATTTCCAGTCAAAAGCAAGTGTGGACGGCCAACGCTAGGCACCATGCCACAGATATTTATATATTGGACAGAGACTTGAACTTGTTGCGGACGCTGAATGGCTCTAAGGATACCTATATAGAAAGTATTGTGGAAGACGCCAGCCACCACATGTGGGTGACTACAAGTAAAGGATTATTGTGTTATGACGCAAAGACGTGGGAAGAACTGCTTTTACCTACTGACTTTATGGAGGCTACACAGAACAAAAAAATACACTTCGTGCTTCCTTATTGGCAAAACTTCCTGCTGATAGGTATTTCGGGTGAGGGAATGTACCGTTACGATGTGGCTCGACGGGTGTTGACACGTATCCATGTGCAGCAACAGTTGAAGGGGGATAGATATGTCTGTTTCATCGATACAAACAACGGAATATGGCTGTCTGATCAAGAGAACGACTTTCACTATTATCCCGAAAAGGCAGCCTTTAACAATTTGTCGTCCATCTTCGAACGTTTGGAAGACCCCTTCGTGAAAAATCTTTTGTTCGACTATGAGGGCTATTTGTGGATGCGCTCCTCGCACGATATTGCCAGTTATGATATAGGTGGTGATAAGATAGCTTTCCACTTGGCAGATGGTGGCCTTTACGGGCATATTTTTATTGACTCGAAGAATAGGTTGTGGGTCATCCGGAACCGTTCGGAGGTGCGGCAGTATGCTATCCGGGAGGGGAAAATCGTACGGGAAGAGAACCATTATACCTTCCCGGCCAATGTGTTTTCCATCAGTGAAGACAAGGAAGGACGTATTTGGGTTACGCTGGCTGATAGATTTGCCACGCTGGCGGCCGACGGGAAGTTCACTTATCGGTATGCACCGGGCAGCATTTCGTTTTCGCAGTTGCAGACATTGCGCCCATCGGGTACAATGATTCTCTATACGGTGGCCAACGGTATCTATAAATTTGGTGAAGACCAACAGTTCATCCCGTTGGATTCTCTTTATTTGCCCAACCCGAATTCATTTATTATCGATAGGAACAATACGTACTGGATAGGGACTTACAATACCGGGCTGGTGCATTACGACCCACGCACACAATGGCTGGAGCGGTTTGATTTATCGTCGGGACTGATAGACAACAGCTTGAAGGCAGTAATCGAAGACAAGGAAGGGAACATCTGGTTTAGTTCGTCTACGCATATAGGAAAGTATGATGTGCAGGAAAAAACATTTTCTTATTTATATGATAACTACTTCTGCAAGGGGAAGCTGTATGCGCTGAATTGTGCGGCAGTGGCACCAGACGGTACCTTGTTTTTCGGAGGCTCGGGTGGCATTACAGTCATTTATCCGGATGTACCCATCGAGAAAGAACCGGATATCCCGCTGAATCTGGACATGATATTGGTGAACGGGGGAATACATAATAAGAGCGAGGAAAAACTATCGTTGTCTTATCGGGAGAATACAGTTACGTTCTACTATTCGGCATTAAAGTTAGAGGCGGGTTCTCTGCTGAACTATGCCTATATGCTAGAGGGCTTCGACAAGAACTGGATTGACGCTGGTTCCAACAAGCGGGTGGCCTATTCCAACCTGCCTACCGGAAAATATACGTTCAAGGTGAAAGCTCGCATACTGAGCGGAGAGTGGTGCAAGAACGAGCTGACCAAGGAGGTGGTTGTTCACCCTGCACCATGGGCTACGCCCTTGGTTATTGTGTTATACTGGCTGGTCGGTATCGGGCTGGTGCTACTGGTCATCCGGCTAATTATACGTTGGCGGACACAAGAGGAGAGACTGGCATTGGTCAAGTACCAAAGGGAGATAAATCAGGCACACATAGACTTTGTGACCAACATTTCGCACGAAGTACGTACACCGCTAGCCATGGTATATGCCCCGTTGAAAGAACTGGCGAAAGAAAACAATCTGAATGAACATGAGCGTGGCTTGGTGGATATCATGTTGCGCAATGCCGACCGCTTGTTGCGGCTTGTGAAGCAGTTGCTTGACCCCAAGGAAGGTGAGAAGGACGAGAAGCAACTCCGGGTTGCCGTGGTAGACCCGGTAGCTTTCGTTCAGGCACAGATAGCGAACTTCCGGTTTATTGCCCACGAAAAAGGGCTGACGATAAACATGCACGCTGAACAGAAGCAGGATACGGTGGCTTGTTTTGATACGGAGAAGGTGGAAAAGATATTTTATAACTTGCTCAGTAACGCCATTAAGTACACACCTGAAGGGGGGAGTATCGACATTACTGTGGAAAGCGACGGGAAAAACGTACAAATATGCGTGGCCGATACGGGACAAGGTATTTTACCCGAAAAACAGAAACAACTGTTTGATCGCTTTGAACGGTTGGGAGCTGATAAGAAATACCCCAATGTGAATGGTAAGGGCATCGGTCTGAATTATGCGCAATATTTGGCACACCTGCATAAGGGAAACATAGACTACACTTCCAAGCACCCTCAGGGGGCTTGCTTCACTCTTAGTATCCCACAATCGCTGACAGCATATAGTCCCGAGGAACGGGCACAAGACAATGAGTACAAGATACCCATACCGGCAGTCGAGACGAATGCCGTAGAAAAAGTAGTCTCTAAGGAGAACACGCTGTTCATTGTAGAAGACGATCAGGAGGTGCGCGAATACCTGCGAGTGCTGTTGTCGCCAGATTACAATATCGTTGTCGTGGAAAATGGAGAGGAAGCCATAGACAGATTAGAGATGGAGTTGCCTGAACTGATTGTGAGTGATGTGGTCATGCCTCGGAAAGACGGCTACGAGTTGTGCAAGACTATCAAGACAAGTGCCGATTGGGGGCGTATTCCCGTTATTCTGCTAACGGCAAAGAACGATATGGACAGCAGTATCAAAGGACTGGATTGTGGTGCTGATGCCTACGTGGGCAAGCCCTTCGACCCCTTCTATCTGAAAGCCGTCATAAACAATCTGTTGGAAAACCGTAAACGGATGCAATGGATTGTGCAAAACCTCACCTCGGAAAGCCTACCGAGGGGAGAGGCGCGAGAAGCGATACTTAATGAACAAGACCGTCAGTTTTTGGAGAATTTGCACACGTTGCTGGACAAGCACTTGGATGACGAGGCATTCGGCATTACCTCGCTGGCAAAGGAAATGCTGATGAGCTACAGCAGCTTGTATGCCCGAGTCAAGTCGTTGACGGGACAAACACCGCAGAACTTTCTTATCACTTATCGCATGAACACGGCTATGCAACTGCTGCAGACGGGCAAATACACTGTGAGCGAAGTGTGTTACAAGGTGGGAGCTTCTTCGCTGGCCAACTTCTCGCGCAGCTTCAAGCGGCAGTTTGGTGTTCCGCCCAGTGAAGTATAATTTGTGTCATCAATCTCCCGTTGCTGAGGCTGCCTACTGATGGGCACAGCGAAGAAGCGAGGATTATCGAAAGCCCGAATAAGGCGATGGGATAATGCATTGCCACTGCA
>ERZ779919.619-NODE-619-length-16226-cov-3.90124_pt1 | contig 16226 bp, 10 predicted proteins | sample MGYA00511349_ERZ779919 | MGnify/ENA primary metagenome ERZ779919 (study PRJEB29588, sample SAMEA2147384) | human gut metagenome | biome: human gut; feature: human-associated habitat; material: faeces | place: Denmark | collected 2008/2010 ...
TAGCGGCATGTTCAGCTTTTCCGCTATTTCGCGGTACTTGAAGCCGGAAACGTGCATGGCGAACGGCACTCTGTATTCTTTGGGTAATGAATTGACTACACGGTGCATCTCTTTCAGGTCATAGGCTTTTTCGGTACTTTCAAACCCTGTGTCCTGCGGTAAATTCAGGTGGTAAAGGTTGTCCGTACGGTCAATGAATGTCTGGTCACGAACTACTTTGCGGTAGTTGTTGATAAAGATATTGCGCATGATGGTATACATCCATCCTTTAAAATTTGTGTCAGGCATATATTTATCTTCATTGTCTAATGCTTTTAATGATGTTTCCTGCAACAAATCGTTTGCTTCTTCGCGGTCGGTTGTCAGCTTATAAGCGAAACGGAGTAATTCGTCCTGCACTCCTACTAAATCTTTTCTGAAGCTTACACTTTTCATATACGTTGCTTTTTAAATTGTGAATATTCGTTGTTAAATTTCGATGATGCAAGTTTACGGGATTTTTTTAAGTCCGGCAGGGGTAAAACTGACGGAATTTAACCTAAAAACTGTCTACGGATAGTTTTTAGGTCATAATCTGATAGTTTTTGGGTGTTTTTCACCCGTTTTTTGAATATTCACTGTTGTCTCATTTGAACTTTATAAGGTAATCATTGTTTTCATCAGACCTAAACTTTTAACGAACCGGTATATGAAAATACAAACTGGGAGGGGAACAATACCTCTTATCACTTTAATAGCTATCTGGTCTATCTCGGCATTGACCTCTTTGCCGGGGCTGGCTGTTTCGCCTATATTGGGCGACCTTACCAAAATTTTTCCGAAAGCGACCGACCTGGATATTCAGATGTTGACTTCGCTGCCATCGTTGTTGATTATCCCTTTTATCCTTTTGGGCGGTAAACTCACCGAGAAGGTCGATTTTGTCCGTATCCTGAAAATCGGACTCTGGCTCTTTGCAGCAAGCGGTATCTTGTATCTGATCTCCAACAAAATGTGGCAGTTGATCGTTGTGAGTGCCCTGCTGGGTATCGGCTCCGGACTGATTATTCCTCTGTCCACGGGGTTAATCTCAAAATATTTTGTGGGTACTTATCGGGTGAAACAATTCGGATTGAGTTCTGCCATTACCAATTTTACATTGGTGATAGCTACTGCCGTGACCGGATATCTGGCGGAAGTCAGCTGGCATTTGCCGTTTTTGGTCTATCTGCTCCCGTTGATTTCTATTCTGTTGGTTGGTCACTTAAAAGAAAGTCGGTCTGACGCTGCCGTCAAACCTTCTTCTCAAAGTACCGCGCCATCCGGACAAACGGCTGCCGGAGATACCGGAGGAAGTAAATATGGAATCCATATCAAGCATCTGCTTCAGATCATGCTTTTCTACGGAGTGACGACTTTTATTGTGCTGGCAGTCATATTCAACCTTTCTTTCCTGATGGAGAAACACCATTTCTCCAGTGGCAATTCGGGACTGATGATCTCGCTTTTCTTTTTAGCGATTATGGCTCCGGGTTTCTGTCTGGACAAGATAGTGGATGAACTGAAAGAACGTACCAAAGCATACAGCCTCCTGTCTATGGCTGTGGGGCTGGCGCTGATCTGGATTGCCCCGATCGAATGGCTGATTATTCCGGGATGTATCCTGGTCGGTTTGGGATATGGCATTATTCAGCCTATGCTGTATGATAAAACGACGCATACGGCACTGCCTCAAAAGGCGACAATGGCATTGGCTTTTGTGATGATGATGAATTATCTCGCCATCTTGCTCTATCCTTTTATTATAGATTTTCTCCAAAATCTGTTTCATACCCAGTCGCAAGAGTTTCCTTTTGTCTTCAACTTGTTGATAACTATTGTCACATTCTTTTGGGCTTACCTGCGCCGCGATACCTTTTTGTTTAACGATCAACTGAAATAAAAAAAGATGAAGAATAAGAAACTGGAAGCCAATCTGAGTATGGCTGTATCAAAAATATTCAGCGGTTTGAATATGAATGCCCTGAAGTATCTGCTTCCTCTATGGATGAGCCCGTTGACAGGTGCGACACTTCGTTGTACCTTTGCCGCCGCTGCATTTTGGGTGATCGGATGGTTCATGCCGCCGGAAAAGTCATCCGCCAAAGACAAATGGTTGCTTTTCCTGTTAGGGGCATTCGGACTGTACGGCTTTATGTTTCTTTATCTGGCGGGGTTGAGTAAAACGACTCCTGTATCCAGTTCCATATTTACCAGTCTGCAGCCTATCTGGGTGTTTCTGATTATGATTTTCTTTTATAAGGAGAAGGCGACATGGAAGAAAATTCTTGGAATCTCAATCGGACTGGTCGGTGCACTGGTCTGCATCCTGACCCAACAGAGCGATGATTTGGCCTCCGATGCTTTCGTGGGGAATATGCTTTGCCTGATCAGTTCCATCGTTTATGCTGTCTATCTGATTCTGAGTCAGCGTATCCTTTCATCTATCGGGGCGATGACTATGTTGAGATATACATTCTCCGGTGCGGCGGTTTCTGCTATTATTGTGACATTTATTACAGGATTCGATGCGCCGGTGTTCTCTATGCCGTTCCATTGGACACCTTTCCTGATATTGATGTTTGTACTCATATTTCCGACAACGATCAGCTATATGTTGCTTCCGGTCGGTCTGAAGTATCTGAAAACAACAGTCGTCGCGATCTACGGTTATCTGATTCTGATTGTTGCGACCATTGCTTCTCTGGCTCTCGGACAGGACCGTTTTAGCTGGACGCAGACGTGTGCCATCATTTTTATTTGTATCGGCGTTTATCTGGTTGAGGTAGCCGAAAGCAAAGACAAGTCGCCGGACCCCTTGAAGAAATAATCATATATAATGTATGATATGAAAAAAAGCGGGCGCCCTTCTCAGGGTGCCCGCTCGCTTATGTCGTCATCATGTTTTATAGAGAGGAGCTGATTGCTTGCGCAATGGATTTAAATTCTTCATCCGATAATTTCAGTTTCGGATTGGAGAACAACATATCCGATTCCTTCTGAATAGGAATTAAGTGGATATGGGCATGCGGTACTTCCAGGCCGATAACCGCTTCGCCTACCTTTTTACAAGGGAAGGCTTTTTCGATGGCACGGGCTATCTTCTTTGCGAATACGTGCATTGCTGCGAGGTCTTCGTCACTTAAATCGAAGATGTAGTCTACTTCCTGTTTGGGGACTACCAGCGTATGTCCCTTTACCAATGGATTGATATCAAGAAAAGCAAAAAAACGATCGTTTTCCGCTATCTTGTAGCAAGGAATTTCGCCTGCGATGATTCTACTGAATATTGTTGCCATAATCTTTGATAGATAAAAGAAGGCAAGCCTCACACGGAGACCTGCCTTTCTGTTAAATTGATATGTTTACTACTTCTAATGCAATTTTACCCTGTGGTACGGTAATTTCTGCAATATCACCTACTTTCTTGCCAAGCAGACCTTGTGCAATCGGGGTGTTTACGGAAATCTTGCCTTCTTTCAGGTTAGCTTCGCTTTCGGAAACGATGGTATAAGTCATCTTCATGCCATTCTTGACGTTCTTCAGCTCCACTTTGTTCAGAATCTGTACAGAGTCTGTCTTTAGTTTGGACTCGTCGATGATCTTGGCATCTGCAATGACCGTTTTCAATTTGTTGATGCGCATTTCAAGCATCCCCTGTGCTTCTTTGGCTGCATCATATTCTGCATTTTCCGACAAGTCGCCTTTATCCCTTGCTTCGGCTATAGCCGCAGAGATTTTGGGGCGTTCCACTGTTTCCAGTTCCTTTAATTCTGCCATTAACTTTTTGTAACCTTCTTCTGACATATAAGCCATGATGTTTTTCCTCCTTTTATTTAAAATGGTCATATAAACAAAAAAGAATTCCAACATGGCACATGTTGGAACCCTCTCTTCAATTATTTCTCTGCAAAGATAGACTTTTAAGTGATATCTGTCAAGTGAAAAATGATGCTATGTAACATATTTAAATGAAATATGCTAAATTATAACAACTTAGAGTAATGACTTGACGGATGCTTCGAGGTCTTTGATGTCTTCGCCGCGGAGTTTCAGTTCGTTGTTCCGGTTGATCAGGAAGATGGATGGAACCTGACGAACATTATATACAGCTACGTTGGTCGAGTAGACACCGTTGCCGTCACGTACGCAAACCCAGGGCAGGTTGCCTGCTGCGGTTTTCCAGTAGTGCTCGTCTGCGTCGAGAGATACCTGGTAGATTTCCAGCCCATCCTTTGCGTATTTATTATATAGTTCGCGAAGCATCATATTGTGAGGCGCTCCTGCCGGTGACTGGAATACGGAGAAATCCAGCAGCACTACTTTCCCTTTCAGGTCGGTCAGTTTGCGGGTATTTCCTTTCACGTCACGCAGGGCGATGTCGATAATACCGGTCTCGATGATCTTGTCCTGTGGAATTTCCAGAGACTTGCTCTGTGGCTGACGGGTATTTTTCATCCCTTTGATTACGATATTATATAGATTTTTTGAACGTACAGCATCCGGATATGTATTGTTGAGGCTGGTAGCGACAGCTGCAAAACATTTTACATCGTCCTTGTTGTTCAGCGGATCGAAGATCAGATAGTCATTCAGCTTTTGGAACAGGGCGAAGTAAGCGGCTGCCGTGTTGGGAGCTGCGAATATATAATTCACTTTGACGTCCTCCTTATAGTTCTTCAGCAGTGTTGCGAGGTTCTCTTCAAACGTATCGTGTCCCAGTTTGTTGGCACGCAGCGCATTCAGTTGCTCGTCCACATTCTTTTGAAGATTGATTTGTTTCAGCGTCAGTTCCTTTATCTTACTGCTGTTTTCAGATCCTTCTACCGTGTAGGCGGTAGAGAAATCAACGTATGGAGCGTTGATCTGTAGCGTTTCGATAGAATCCACAGAAAAGTTGATGACTTTGTTGTCTACCCGCAAGCGATAAAACTCGGGTGATTCGGGGCGGGGTTGTTTAAACTTGAATGTACCTTCTCCTTTCAATTTAACCGAATCAAGCAGAACAATACCTTCCAGACCGGAAGCTTCGAGATAAAGCATTTTCCCGTCGGCCCCTGATATGTCTCCGTTCACTTCAAACTCAGGACCGGAACTACAAGCTGTAATGGTAAGTGCGGCAAGCGCTACAAAAGTTATCTTTTTCATATCTCGTGTGTTTTTTAAGAGTTGCAAATATACGTCTTTTCGAGATTACTCAAAGCTTTTTGCCTGCTTCTTCACCTCTATTTTGCAAAAAAAACATATAGCATCTAACTTTTTAGCTCATTTCCACCTGATTACAACGAGAAATGTATATCTTTGCAGGAATTTTGAAAGAAAAGTATAGATAAAACAATTTTTATGATTAACCCAATTGTTAAGACGATCGAGTTACCTGATGGAAGAACCATCACACTCGAGACGGGAAAGTTGGCAAAACAGGCAGACGGTTCTGTAATGCTACGCATGGGAAACACCATGTTATTAGCTACTGTTTGTGCCGCTAAAGATGCAGTTCCCGGAACAGATTTCATGCCTTTGCAGGTAGAGTATAAAGAAAAATTTGCGGCATTCGGCCGTTTTCCTGGTGGCTTCACCAAGAGAGAAGGTAGAGCTTCCGATTATGAGATTTTGACTTGTCGTCTCGTTGACCGCGCTCTCCGCCCACTATTCCCTGATAATTATCACGCAGAAGTATATGTAAATATCATCCTTTTCTCTGCTGACGGTGTAGATATGCCGGACGCACTGGCCGGATTGGCAGCTTCTGCAGCACTCGCTGTTTCAGATATTCCTTTCAACGGACCGATCTCGGAAGTACGTGTAGCACGTATCGACGGTCAGTTTGTAATCAATCCTACTTTTGACCAACTGGAAAAAGCTGATATGGACCTGATGGTTGCCGCTACTTATGATAACATCATGATGGTAGAAGGCGAAATGCACGAAGTATCTGAAGCTGAACTGCTGGAAGCAATGAAGGTAGCTCACGAAGCTATCAAAGTGCATTGCAAGGCTCAGATGGAGCTGACTGAAGAAGTAGGCAAGACAGTGAAACGTGAATATAACCATGAAGTAAACGATGAAGAATTGCGTAAGGCAGTTCGTGAGGCTTGTTATGACAAGGCTTATGCAGTAGCTGCTTCCGGAAATAACAACAAGCACGAACGTTTCGATGCTTTTGATGCTATCCGCGAAGAGTTCAAGGCTCAGTTCTCTGAAGAAGAACTTGAAGAAAAAGCTCCGCTGATCGACCGTTACTATCATGATGTAGAAAAAGAAGCGATGCGTCGTTCAATTCTTGACGAAGGCAAGCGCCTGGATGGTCGTAAGACTACTGAAATCCGCCCGATCTGGTGTGAGGTTGGTCCTCTGCCCGGTCCTCACGGATCTGCTATTTTCACTCGTGGTGAAACTCAGTCTCTGACTTCTGTCACTTTGGGTACGAAGCTCGACGAAAAGATTATCGACAATGTATTGGAACACGGAAAAGAACGTTTCCTGCTGCACTATAACTTCCCTCCTTTCTCTACAGGCGAAGCAAAAGCTCAACGTGGTGTAGGCCGTCGTGAAATCGGTCACGGTCACTTGGCTTGGCGTGCCTTGAAAGGACAGATTCCTGCTGACTATCCATACGTAGTACGTGTTGTTTCGGAAATCCTCGAATCTAACGGTTCTTCTTCTATGGCTACCGTATGTGCCGGAACATTGGCATTGATGGATGCCGGTGTGAAGATCAAGAAGCCGGTATCGGGTATTGCTATGGGACTGATCAAGAATCCGGGCGAAGAAAAATATGCTGTATTGTCTGACATCCTCGGTGACGAAGACCACCTCGGAGATATGGACTTCAAGGTAACCGGAACAAGAGACGGTATCACTGCTACTCAGATGGATATCAAGGTAGACGGTCTGTCTTACGAAATTCTGGAACGTGCTTTGAACCAGGCTAAAGAAGGACGTATGCACATCCTTGACAAGATCACCGAGACAATCGCTGAACCGCGTGCTGACCTGAAAGACCATGCTCCTCGCATTGAAACAATGACTATTCCTAAAGAATTTATCGGAGCTGTAATCGGCCCTGGTGGAAAAATCATTCAAGGTATGCAGGAAGAGACCGGTGCTGTTATCACTATCGAAGAAACAGACGGTATGGGACGCATCGAAGTTTCCGGAACCAACAAGAAATGTATTGATGATGCAATGCGCATGATCAAAGCAATCGTTGCTGTTCCTGAAGTAGGCGAAGTATATAAAGGTAAAGTTCGCTCTATCATGCCTTACGGTGCATTCATTGAATTCCTGCCGGGTAAAGACGGTTTGCTGCACATTTCCGAGATCGACTGGAAACGTCTGGAAACAGTGGAAGAAGCCGGAATCAAGGAAGGTGATGAGATCGAAGTGAAACTGATCGACATCGATCCGAAGACAGGAAAATTCAAACTTTCAAGAAAAGTATTGATGCCAAGACCGGAAAAGAAGTAAAAAAGCAGATAGCTTTTAGATAATGTGATAGCCCGATTACTCAGTATTCGGGCTATTTTTTTGTCTATTATTTTGCTTTTCTGCGAAAATATGTGTTCTTTTGTACGAACTAATGAAAATAGCCTGTAAATCTTATGCGTGATGCACCAAACGAACAACATATCTTCTATTCAACTTTTTTCTGAATTCTTTCATGAGAATCAAGAGAAGTTTTTGTCGTTTGCCTATTCTTATATAAGAGACAGGCAGGAGGCGGAAGATATATTGATGGAGTCAATGATTACTCTGTGGGAAAACAGGGATAAGTGGGAAGAAGATTCCAATCTGCACGGTCTGCTGCTGACTATCATCAAAAACAAAGCGCTCAACTATCTGGCACATCTGCAGGTGCGTCTTCGGGCCGAAGAAGAGATAAATAGCCATAGCCAGCGGGAACTGGACCTGAGAATCTCTACACTGGAAGCCTGCGAACCGGATGCGATCTTTGATTCGGAAATACAGCATATCGTACAGAAAGCATTGAAACGTATGCCGAACCAAAGCCGGCAGATTTTTATATTGAGCCGTTATCAAAATACTCCGAACAAAAAGATAGCGGAACAACTCGGCATTTCCGTCAAAAGTGTGGAGTTCCACATCACCAAAGCATTGAAAATTCTGCGTACCGAACTGAAAGATTACCTGGTTTCTATTCTTTTTTAAAAATAATCGCATTTTTCGTTAGGGTTGTTCAAGGCTGACCTGTTTTATATATAGAAGGGAGAGAAAAAGCCTTTCTATAAATATAAATAGGAAAAGCCAATATCTATGAACCAGGATTTACTACATAAATATTTTAAGGGCGAGACTTCTGTCGACGAAGAAAAACGCATTCTTAACTGGGTGGACGAATCGGAAGAAAACCGGAAGACATTGCAGAGAGAACGTATGCTGTTTGACATCGCCCTTTTTACTGACTCTAAGAGAAAAATGAGAGAGAAAGCAGGCGCGGGCGCTCGCATCATTCCCATGTTAAGGTGGAGTGCCCGTATAGCTGCTGCTGTAATTGTAGCTGTCAGTTGTGGATTTCTGATTAATGAATATCGGTATGATAAATTGGCACAGTTGCAGACGGTCACTGTTCCTGCCGGTCAACGGGCACAGATTACGCTGGCGGACGGAACCAAAGTCTGGCTGAATTCTGAATCGACGCTGAGCTACAGATCTGACTTCGGGCGCCGCGACAGAGATGTGGAACTGGACGGAGAGGCTTATTTCGAAGTAGCGAAGAATAAGAAGATACCTTTCTACGTAAATACGGAGACCAATCAGGTCAGAGTGGTAGGCACTCATTTCAACGTCTGCGCTTATAAAGGAAGCAATGAATTTGAGACTACCTTGGTAGAGGGCATCGTTGATATTTACGCTTATGACAATGAACGTCCGCTGACCCGCCTGACTAAGAATGAATTCTTCGGTTCCTATCAGGGAAAATATAAAAAAGCCGTTCTGCCTTCTTATGATTATCTGCGCTGGCGGGAAGGACTGTATTGCTTCGACGATTCTCCTTTCAGTTGCATCCTCACCAAGCTGGAGAAATATTATAATGTGAAGATCACCGTAGAGAATCCGAAAGTGCTGAATTATCGCTGTACGGGCAAGTTCAAGGAACAGGACGGCGTTGAACACATTCTCAAGGTTATCCAGAAAGATCACCCGTTTACTTATTCGATCAGTGAAGAAGGAGACAGCATCCGGATAGAATAAAGCCAGAATAAAAATTAAGATGAATAACTGAGCTCAATGATATACACCTTAAATTAGTACTAACCCTTTAAAAGCATAATGATTATGAATAACAGTCAATAAGTATACCCCTTACCGAAAAAGAATCGGAAAGTACCCCCATACTTCCCGATTCGAAACAGTCAAAAATCGACCTTAATCAATTTATTAACTTAACACGTTGCAAAGATATGAGAAAAATTTCTTTGAAAGGGCTTTTTTGCCCAAAAAGTTTAGAATCTAAGCAAATAATACTGACTATGAAGATCACATTATTCCTTCTTCTGTTCGTAACATTCCAGGCTTATTGTGAGAATGGATACTCTCAGAGTGCTAAAATAAGCATTCCGCGTTCGACTCTGAAAGTAAGCGAATTGCTTACCCAGATTGAGTCTCAGACCGACTATTTGTTTGTCTACAATAAAAAAAGTGTCGATACCAAGCGGGTAGTTAATGTAGATGCTACCAATCAGCCGGTATCCGAAATACTCGATAAGGCTTTTGAAGGAACAGGTATCCATTATGTGGTGGAAGGCAATAATATCGTGCTGACCAAGAACATAACGGAACATGCATCCACACAGCAACAGAAACAAATTACGGTGAAAGGTGTCGTGACCGACATGAGAGGCGAGCCTATCATTGGCGCCAGTGTCGTGGAAAAAGGTACGACGAATGGTACAATCACCGATTTGGACGGTAACTTTACTTTGAAAGTGCCAAGCGACGCTATCATTAATATCACCTATGTAGGTTACCAACCACAGAGCCTCTCTGTCAGCGGACAAACCACTTTCAAGATCAAGATGGAAGAAGAATCGATGGCACTGGAGCAGGTAGTGGTAACTGCTATGGGTATCAAGAAAAAAGCCGCCTCGCTGACTTATTCTACCCAACAGCTCGGAGGCGACGAACTGACCCGTGCCAAAGACCCCAACATGATTGCCGCCCTTGCCGGAAAATCGGCAGGTGTGCAGATCAGCAAGAGTGCTTCCGGTCTGGGAGGTTCGGCCAAAGTATCTATCCGTGGTATCCGTTCGGCCAACGAAGACGGAAATAACCAGCCGTTGTATGTGATTGACGGTGTGCCTATGCTCAATAGCACCACAGAATCCGTATCTACTGTTATGGGTGGTAAGAATGACGGTGTCAACCGTGATGCAGGTGACGGTATCTCCAATCTGAATCCGGATGATATTGAAAGCATGAGTATTCTGAAAGGTGCCTCTGCTGCTGCATTGTACGGTTCGCAGGCAGCCAACGGGGTGATTCTTATTACGACTAAGAAAGGTAAAGCAGGAATCCAGAGAATTACTTACTCATCCGGTCTGACAGTTGATCATGCGATCAGTTTGCCGGAATTTCAAAATAGTTATGGAGCGAAAGCCGGTTCAAGCTGGGGAGAAAAGGAAAATGTGAAGGACTATGATAATGCCGGAAACTGGTTCAGCAATGGAGTGACCGCTATCAACTCGGTTTCTGTGATGACCGGTAATGAGAAACTGCAGACTTACTTCTCTTATGCCAACACCACCGCCAAAGGTATTGTCGACTCCAACAAATTGCGTAAGCACAATCTGACTTTGCGTGAGAGTGCTTCTCTTTTCAATGACCGTCTGAAACTGGACGCCAATGCTAACCTGATGGTGCAGACTATTAAAAACTCTCCTACTTCCGGAGGTATCTACCTCAATCCGTTGGTGGACGTTTATGGTTTCCCGCGCGGACAGGACCTGAGCGAATATGCCACTAATTTCGAAAAGTTCGACGAGAATCGTAATATGCCCGTACAGAGCTGGTTTACCACTCCGAGCGAATGGACACAAAACCCATATTGGGTAAAGAACCGTATCTTGAACAACAATAAGCGCTACCGTGCATTGGCCTCCCTGACTGCCAATCTGAAAGCAACCGACTGGCTCAACCTGCAAGCTCGTGGAAATGTGGATTACGTCAGCGATAAGTTTGACCAGAAAATGTATGCGAGCACTTCTCCTGCCATTGTAGGAAATAACGGCCGCTATGTATATGCCGACACACAGAACTTCCTGATTTATGGTGACGTGATGGCTATGTTCAACAAGCATTTCGGTGATTTCTCCGTGAATGCCGCTTTGGGTGGTAGTATTAATGTGCAGACCGAGAATTCATTGACATTGGATTCCAAGACAGCTTCTTTGTACAAACCCAACTTGTTCACTGTTCCCAATATTGTAATGAACACCAGTGCTTCTGCCGAGCAGGTGATTGACCGCAGACGTACAATTCAATCCGTATTCGCAACGGCACAGGTAGGATGGAAAGACGCATTGTTCCTCGACTTGACAGCACGTAATGACTGGTCGTCCACGTTGTCACATACCAATAGTGTGGACAAAGGATTCTTCTATCCTTCTGTAGGACTCTCCTGGGTGATCAACGAAAGCTTTAAATTACCGCAATGGATTTCTTTCGGAAAGATTCGCGGATCATGGGCGCAGGTAGGTAACGACTTACCGATTGGTATTACCGATTTGTCCGATATCATCGGGGCCGGAGGAAAGTTGCAGGCAGTAGACGTATATAACAGAGGTGACCTGAAACCGGAAATCAGTAACTCTATTGAATTTGGTCTGGAATGGAGACTGTTCAACAGCCGTGTTGATTTTGATTTTACTTACTATAAGACAGATACTAAGAATCAGTTGCTGAAAGTTCCGACCAGTGCGGGTGAAGATTATGCATACCGTTATATCAATGCAGGTAAGATTCGCAACAAAGGATTTGAAATCACATTGGGAGCTACTCCGGTGCTGACCGAAGATTTCCGTTGGAAAACGACTTTCAATTATTCACAAAACCGTAATAAGGTAGTCGAACTGGCTCCGAATTATACTTCCTTCGTATATGGTGACCCGGGTTTCTCTATGGCATATATGATGCAGATTAAAGAAGGCGGCTCTTTGGGAGACATCTATGGAAATACGTTCGCACGTGACGAACAAGGTAAGATTAAGGTATCCGATGAAGGCAAACCTATTTCAGAGTCAGGTAATAAAACATATCTGGGAAATTGTAATCCGGACTTTCTGTTGAGTTGGGCTAATACCTTCACTTATAAGGGTTTCTCTCTGTATTTCCTGATCGATATGCGCAAAGGCGGTGATGTCATGTCTCTGACACAAGCTACATTGGACGGCAGAGGGGTAACGAAGGCTACGGCTGAAGCACGTGACAGAGGTTATGTGGAAGTTGACGGAACAAGATTTGAGAATGTAGAAGGTTTCTATTCTGTAGTAGGTGACCGTAACGGTATCTCCGAGCGTTATATGTACAGTGCGACCAATATTCGTTTACGCGAATTATCTCTGAGCTATTCGTTCCCGTCTACTTTGCTGGCCAAGACTAAGGTATTCACCGGTATTGATGTATCATTGGTGGGACGTAACCTGTTCTTCTTCTACAAAGATGCTCCTTTCGATCCGGATGCTATCTTGTCTGTAGGTAACACTAATCAGGGAGTTGATGTATTCGGTATGCCGACAACCCGTAACATTGGTTTCAACGTTAAATTTACATTCTAACTTTAAAGCAAGCGAATTATGAAAAAAAATCTATATATAGCGAATCTGTTAGTAGCCGGACTGATGACATTTACCGGATGTACGGATGGTTTTGAATCAGATAATGCCAATAAAGCCGGATATACGCCTGAACTTCAGGAATATGATCTTCAGAAATATGTGCTGAACCTCGGCGTCATGCAGCAGGGTATTTACTTTAATTACGATTGGGGAAGAGGTACCGACTGGACTTTCCAGACTATACAGAATCTGGGTCATGATATGTTTGCCGGATATTTTCACGATATGAACAACAGTTTCAATGACAAGAACTCTGTATATGCTTTGAATGACGGCTGGACAGGCTCGGCATGGACATATACTTATGGATATATAATGACCGCCGCTCAGAAATCGGAGAAGATCAATCAGGAACAGAAAGGTTTGCTGGGAGTGACCAAAATCCTGAAAGTCGAGTTGATGCACCGTATAGCTGATACTTATGGCCCTATTGTCTACACTAAATTCGGACAGGAAGAGGGTGATAATGTCGATAGTCAGGAAGCCGCTTACCGTCAGTTCTTCAAAGATTTGGACGAAGGAGTCAAACTGATCAACGAATATAAGAAAGCCAATGCCGCTCTCGAACCTTTTGCTGCTGCCGATATTCTGATGCCGGCAGGCAAACGTACACTGTCACAGTGGGTGAAGTTTGCAAACTCTCTCCGCTTGCGGCTTGCAATCCGTGTATCGATGAGTGCCCCTGATCTGGCGAGAGCAGAAGTTGCCAAAGCGATGGATGCAACTGCCGGTGGCGTGTTGGAGAGTGCGGATGAAACAGTTGCCGTTTCTACCGAAAGCGGTTATAAGAATCCGCTGGGAACAGTCAATGAAGGCTGGGGAGAAGTATTCATGGGTGCTACGATGGAGTCTGTTTTGGTAGGATATAATGATCCGCGACTGATTAAGTATTACTCGAAAGCGGAAGGTGGTGATATAAAAGACGAAAAGGGTAATTTGATTATTGCCGAAAGAAATAAGATTGCCGGTACTTATAAAGGTGTTCCCCAAGGAACAGGAGTTACTGTAAAAGACGAAAACCGTTACCGTCTGCATTCCAAGAGTACGATTACCAAACAGACCGATGCTATCTTGATGACTGCTGCCGAAGTATGGTTCCTTCGTGCTGAGGCTGCCTTGCGTGGATTTACTTCCGAAAACGTGAAAGACTGCTACGAGAAAGGTATTACGGTTTCCTGTCAGCAATGGGGAGTGAATGTAGGCGATTATCTCACAAGTGATGCTACTCCTTCCGATTATGTCGATGCCTTCGAAGCAAAATATGATGTGAAAGCGCTGATTAAAGTGACTCCGAAGTGGGATGGAGGTGCTTCTCCGGAAGAGCAACTGGAAAGAATCCTTACACAGAAGTGGATTGCTTGTTATCCTGAAGGCTATGAGGCTTGGACAGAACAACGCCGTACAGGTTATCCGCAGTTGTTCAAAGTCTTTGTGAACAATAGTGGTGGAGCTATCGATACCAACATACGTATTCGTCGCTTGCCATATCCGTCAGACATTCAAAAAAACAATCCTACTCAATATTCTGCTTTGAAGAAAGCTTTGGGAGGTGAAGATAACGGTGGAACTCGCCTCTGGTGGGATACTGGTAGAAATTTCTAGAGGTTTATAAATATTAGGTGTAACTTTTTTTAATTCAAACTTGTTTTCTCCGTGTATTAGGCAAAAAGTAGAGGAGAAAGATTGTGGGGGAGTGAAGTCAAGGGGGGGCTTCGCTCCCCTTTTTTTAATAAGTTTTTATGGGAGTTATAGAAAAAGCATTATAGTCATGGTTATATTCTTCAGTTTATTATTTTCTTCCATCATCAGATTCCTGAAAACTGCAAAGGAATGAACTAAACAGTAGTACACAATAGTAACTCCATTCTCCTCCTTCGGGAAGGAGGAGTGGTCGAAGACCGAGGTGGTAGGAAAAACAATGTTTATACCTATTTCTTTGTAAATGACAGGATTATGTATTCACCTACCACCTCCCCCTACGGGTACTCCTCCTTCCCGAAGGAGGAGAATTGAAGATAGAACCGACTATTATTTAGTTCAAAACAGTGTCGAAATGAGCTATACAGTTTGGACATGAACATAAACTCTATAAGATTACCGATAGAACTCTATGTGGTTAGATCTCAATGATTTATAGTTTCCTGTCATTTCTTGTAATGGAAACTGTCGTTTCCCGGTGAGGGAACGGGCGTTCCTTTTAATGGAAACGACCGTTCCTTTTAAAGGGAACTGGCGTTTCCTCCGAGGAAACCAACGCTTGCCCCATATGATACTGATACTTGAATTATATGGACTAACAATTTAGCGTATAACTGATTCGGATATGAAGCTTTCCGCTGTTTGGAGTTGATGTCTTTATTTTAAAAGGGACGACCCCTTCCTTATAAAAAAGAAAGAGGCCGTGGGGATAAAAAAAGACTGGTGGGGTATTTATATATAGATTAGGATTTATTGTTTTTGCTTAGATGTTGGGTGAATATCTCTTCTGACTGATATTCTTCTGCTATCTGTTTTATTCTTTCATCAGTTTGATCTAATATGTAATTTAGTTCTGTTTCGTCGAAACAATCTCCTAAGTGTATGGGAGTATGTAGTAAATCTGAATTCTGATTTGTTTCTGTTGCTAATTGTTGTCTATGAACTGTGACTTCAATTTCTCCCTTTTCATCTGTAGTGAAAAGTAAGTTGTATTTTTCTATCAGGGCAATGAATTCTTTTAAGAACTTGTATTCTGTTTCGGTCAATACTTTTATCATATTTGTTCGTTTGGTGTTTATTTTATACTTGGCAAAGTTCTAATTTCTTTTTGAACTTTAGAATGAAAGTAATATGATTTTTATTCCATTTGCTAAGTTGGAATATTCCTTTTATTCATATTACCACATCTATTCGTTTTTTTCGTATATTTGCTTCGAACGAAACTTTTCATTTGTATATTTGTTGGATTTTAAAAAGAAAAAAGAATCATGGAAGCAGAAGAATTAACTGTTGGGAGAGTTCATCATGGACATAACATACGTCGTTTTCGTATAGAAAAGAATATGAATCAGGAGGTTTTAAGCCAATTAGTACATTTATCACAATCAGCAGTATCTAAATATGAGCAGATGAGAGTGATTGATGATGAAATGTTACACCGCTTTTCACGGGCATTGGGAGTCCCTTTCGAGTATCTGAAGAGTTTGGAAGAGGATGCGCAGACGGTGGTGTTTGAAAATAATACGGTGAATAATAATGATCAGGCTTCTGCTAATATTGGTGGCTATGTGGAGGAAAATAATAGAGTGAATAATTATAATCCTATCGAAAAAATCACTGAACTCTACGAACGTCTGCTGAAAGAGAAGGATG
>ERZ779919.666-NODE-666-length-15242-cov-5.42326_pt1 | contig 15242 bp, 10 predicted proteins | sample MGYA00511349_ERZ779919 | MGnify/ENA primary metagenome ERZ779919 (study PRJEB29588, sample SAMEA2147384) | human gut metagenome | biome: human gut; feature: human-associated habitat; material: faeces | place: Denmark | collected 2008/2010 ...
GTAGGTACAAATGCCACAGTCAATACAAGCATCAGTCACGGTAAAGAACTTCTCGCTTTTTATCAGGAAGCCCACCTCGGGGTCGAGTCCACTCCGCTGCATAAAACCTTGGTGCTGTTGCCGTTCCTCCTCCGTCACCGGTTCGTGCCAATGCTGCCGACTGTTGATATCTGCCGTTATCTTCTGCAAGTTCTCGGGGATGTGCTTGTCTATCTTGAGTTGCTCGTTCATGTCGAAGTTGGGTAGCCAGTTATCCACCATGATGATAGTGTTGATATAGTCGAACGCATTGTCGGCTTTACGGGATATACGGTCCCAAATCTCTACCGCATCGCACTTCCTTGCACCATAGGTGAGGACAGCAAACTTGTATTCTGCCTTCAGTTTTGCTTTCTGAATGAACTGCCGTACCATATAGGGAGGCATATGACCGTAGATGGGATAAACGATGCCGATTTCATCTGCCTCAAATTCATACTTCCCCCGTTTCACCATCTGAGGGATACTCAACAATTCTGCGTTCTCTCCAGCCAACTGACGGGCGATGTAAAGACTGTTACCCGTTCCGGTAAAATAAAAGATGATACGCTTACTCCTTTTTGTTTCGCAGGATGCCAACGAGAGTAGGCCGGAAGATGCGATAGCACTGCTCATCACGGCAAATCCCATACGCTTTAAAGCCTCCCGACGACTGATTTTCTTATCCGTATTCATATCTCTGATTTTTAATGATTATGCAATCTGTTATCTGAGTGCAAAAATAAAGGTTTCCCCAAAGAACGAACTTACCAAAAACTCGGGTCTTGATGCTATTTTTACGGTATAAGAATGAGCTTACCCTAACACAAAAAAAGCCCCGCAAAGATTGGACTTCTGCGGGGCCTCACTAATGCCTAATAAAAACTCTTTCTACCCTAAATTATCTCCACTTCTTCACAGCTTTCTTGTCAGCCGGAGTCGCTTCAATCAAGCTCAATGCAAAACCACCGCTACGCGCTTCCTTCACGGACATTTTGGTCTTGCTGGTTACGATACCCTTCTTTATCTGATAAGAAGTAGGGTTCTCCTTGTAATCAGCATCTTTACCGTCGGCATAGAGAGTGGCTACGTATTGCTTGCCCGGTTCAAGGAAGTCGAGCGTAAAGTTGGCTGTACGTGCATTCTCGTCTGTAATACCTCCAACAAACCAGTTGCCGGTTCCTTTTGCCTTACGGGCCACGGTAATGTAATCACCCGGTTCTGCTTCAATGTACTTGCTGTCGTCCCAGTCTACTGCCACATCCTTGATGAATTGGAAAGCATCCATGTGCTTTTCGTAGTTCTCAACCAAGTCGGCAGCCATCTGCAACGGGCTGTATAAAGTTACATACAGAGCGAGTTGCTTAGCAAGTGTAGTCTGCACTTGTCCGTGGGGCAAATCGCCCATAAAGTCAAGTTTGGTATCGAAGATACCCGGTGTATAATCCATCGGACCGCCAATCAAGCGGTTGAATGGAAGCAATGTGGTATGGAACGGTTTGCTACCGCCGAATGCCTCATATTCAGTTCCTCGTGCAGATTCGTTGCCAATCAAGTTAGGATAAGTACGGCACAAACCGGTAGGGCGTACAGCTTCGTGCGCATTTACACAAATTTTGTAGTCGGCTGCCTTCTTCACGGCATAGAGGTAGTGGTTGTTCAGCCATTGCCCATAATGATGTTCACCACGGGGAATCATATTACCTACATATCCGCTCTTCACGGCATTGTAGCCATTATCCACCATAAACTGATAGGCCTTGTCCATGTGACGTTCGTAGTTGCGCACCGAACCGGATGTCTCATGATGCATCATCAGCTTCACGCCTTTGCTCTTGGCATATTCATTCAGCATCTTCACGTCGAAATCGGGATAAGGGGTCACAAAATCGAATACATAATCCTTGGATTTGCCAAACCAGTCTTCCCAGCCTTCATTCCAGCCTTCTACCAATACTTGGTCCAGACCGTGCTCAGCTGCGAAGTCGATGTACTTTTTTACATTTTCGTTAGTGGCACCGTGACGGCCGTTGGGCTTCATTTTGGAGTAGTCCACTTCACCCAGTTTGATGGAGGGAAGGTCGTCTGTATATGCCCAGGTGCTCTTACCTGCAATCATTTCCCACCATACACCTACGTATTTCACGGGCTTAATCCAGGAAACGTCCTCGTAAGCACAAGGTTCGTTCAAGTTCAGCGTGATTTTAGAGGCAAGGATGTCACGAGCATCGTCGCTTACGATAACCGTACGCCACGGTGACGTGCAGGGAGCTTGCAGATAACCTTTATCGCCTACTGCATCGGGAGTAAGCCAAGATTCAAAAACAAAATTCTTATCATCCAGATTCAAGTGCATGCAAGAGTAATCCACCAAAGCAGCCTCGTGCAAGTTGATGTACAAACCATCAGCAGTCTTCATCTGCAAAGAAGTCTGAACACCGGTGGGCGAAAACGGGGTTTGCGAAGAGTTAGGCGTAATGGCCCCTTTCATCAGTCCGCGGATTTCAGAAAGTTTGGATTCTGTGTAGTCATATTCCTGCGTATCGTAGTCGCCCGGAATCCAGAAGGCAGTGTGGTCGCCAGTCATGGCAAACTGAGTACGCTCCTCCTTAATCACGAAATAGTTCAAGTTCTTCTGCAAAGGGAACTCATAACGGAAGCCCATACCATCGTCGAACAAACGGAAGCGGATAATGATGTTCCTATCCTGCGCCTTTTGGTTGAGCGTCACAGCCAGCTCATTGTAGTGGTTACGGATTTGCTTTACTTCACCCCATACCGGTTCCCAAGTCTCGTCGAAAGTGGAAGTCTTTGCATCCGCCATCGTGAAGCCATTCATCAGACCGGGGTCGTTCTTCAGTTCGAGTCCTAATTTGGAAGGGTTAATCACCGGCTTTCCTTTGTAAGAAAGTTCGTAAACGGGTTCGCCTTGCGCATTCACCGAAAAATTCAATTGAAGTTGTCCGTTGGGAGAGGTAATACTCTCTGCCATTGCTACGCCGCTCACCAACAAAACGAGCAGGAAGCAGGCTAATTTTGTACAGATTGCTTTCATGTTTCTCATGCTATATTTATAAAATTATGTTCCAGATGCAAATATAGGCAGGAAAGAAATACACTCTGACGCAATTAAACTAAAATGATAGATGATTTGTCGGCAAACGTTTGCATGAAAACCAACTTCCCTTGAACAATATCCTGCCTACAAACAAAATAGAAGGAGAAGTATCGCTACGAAAACTTCGCCCTCCATATTTTTACAACTTTAATCGTGCACTGGAATTATCCCAAAGGATTTTCACCTTGGTCCCCGTCATTGCCTCCCGAAGGATTGGAGTTATCCCCTCCACCATTGCTACTTCCATCCGTATAGTCCGTATCGGGAACCACCATCTTGGTGACGCTCATATTGCCCAACATTTGACTAAAAGCTTTCCCCGGAAAAAACAGAATACGTTTACGGACAATGTTACTGGCCGAAACGCCAGCCTCCGTATCAGCACTCTTCCCTACAAAAGAAGGGCGGAACAATCCGAAATCACCTAAACGAACAGTCTTTCCATCGTCTATTTCTTCCGACATGATGTCCACCAGTCCTGCAGCCACTAAGTCCACCGTCTTTCTGTGAATACCAAGAATACGGCTCACTTTGGCACACAACTTATCAAAATCCAATTCACCCGCTCCTACGGATTTAGCTACATACTTTACATTTTTGTCCTTGTCAAAACCAAAGATTCTCTTTGCCACTACATACTGAAGTCCCATAATTTTTAATGTTTTAGAAAGTTAATATAATAATGTAATAAATAGGCCGAAGCCTTTTCCTCTCTTTCAAGAAGTGGAGATCCATCGTGAGGCCTCAACGATAAACTTTCATTCTCTTGAATTCGATGTTGCAAAGTTAGGGTGTGAATGACGGGAATACAAGGAAATGACATCTACAACCAATTTCGTTAAAACTCTAAAAAACAACAAATTAAAAACAACCCTTCTCTACAAGTGAAGAAAGAAAGGCAGGAAGAGAATGAGAAGGAATGGGTACAATCTCTACAGCCAATGAAAATAAATCGCTGATTATCAAGACAAGGTTCTAGAGAGGTCTCTACAATATGGCATTTGAACGGTTAAGACCTCAATTTCAAGAGTGGCTCAAGTTTCACAAGTTATTACCGTATCCAAAAATACAGACAAACCAGTCATCCTTCCAAAGCCCCTTCTACTCGTTTACTAAAATCTCCCGGACATTTTACTAAATCTCCGGCAACGATTTACTAAATCTTCCTCCAAGATTTAGTAAATCGCTTCTGCCCCATCACGAACTATCCGGAACCAAGATTGGCAATCACTCATATCAAATATCAAAATTATATACATCCCACCAATAACTACTTCCCCCAGTACAGAATCGCTTTATGAAATTTCGGGCTATGATTTACTGAAATTCCTTTGTCTTCACTACCTTTGCAGCCAAAACCAACCCCAGAAAACCTATGACTAGATTACTGATAGCTATATTCCTTGGCGGCGGTACCGGCAGCGTACTGCGCTACTGCGTGCAGATGATGCTCCACGAGCGCATAGTCCCCTACTCTTTCCCATGGGCTACATTCACAGTCAATATCCTCGGAAGTTTCCTCATCGGGCTATTCTATACCTTATCCGCCCGTTTCAACCTTTCTACTGAGGTACGGCTGTTGCTGACTACCGGTCTATGCGGAGGATTCACCACCTTCTCCACTTTCAGCAATGACGGACTGATTCTGATAAAGCAAGAATTCTACGGAATGTTTGCCTTATATACCTTATTAAGTATCACATTAGGAGTCCTGGCAGCCTTCGCCGGCGGCGCCTTCGGACGCTGTATATAACCCAAACACCCCTATGAAACCCAGCAAGCCTTTTGTCATGCCTCCCGTACGCATCATCCCTCCTACCTTAGAGGGACAAAGTGAAAGTTCCAAATCATTGGAAGAATGGCTGAATACGGAAGAAACTGTCAGAGACCTTCACTTCGGTAAACGGACAGAGGAACACATGGAGTATTCCTACAAAAGCATCACCAACTGTACTTTCAGTCATATCCAATTCAGCGCCTGCAAACTGAAATCCTGCCATTTCACTGATGTACGTTTTGAACATTGCGACCTTTCCAACATCTCATTTGCCGAAAGTTCTCTGTTCAGAGTGGAATTCATATCCTGCAAACTGGTGGGAACCAATCTGCCGGAAACAATATTGAACCATCTGACAATGAAGGACTGCAATGCCAGATACCTCAATCTTTCCATGAGTAAAATCAATCAAGTCCGCTTCACCTCTTGTGACTTGCGCAACAGCGACGTCAACGACTGCAAACTTGCCTCCATCGCCTTTGAAAACTGTGAGCTGGTAGAATCCGAGTTTTCACACACCCCTCTAAGAGGAATCGACTTGAGCGACTCGCACATAGGAGGTATACGCCTCAACCTGCCCGACATACGGGGAGCCATCGTCAATACTTCCCAAGCCATGGAGTTGACTACTCTTTTAGGCATTACAATAAAGGATTAAAAACGAAAAACAATTCCTTGTTTTCATTTGTTAGTAAGATAGTTTATAATTAAAATTGACTGAATATGAAAATAGAGAAGATTATCGGACGTGAAATCCTCGATTCAAGAGGTAACCCAACTGTAGAAGTAGACGTAACCTTGGAATCCGGCTTCATAGGCCGTGCATCTGTCCCGTCAGGAGCATCCACGGGAGAACACGAAGCATTGGAACTGCGTGACGGTGACAAAAAACGTTACGGAGGCAAAGGTGTCCTGAAAGCCGTGGACAATATCAATAATATCATTGCTCCCAAGCTCATCGGTATGTCCGCCCTCAACCAGATGGGTATCGACCATGCCATGCTTGCACTGGACGGAACCAAAACGAAAGCCAATCTGGGTGCCAATGCCATCCTCGGCGTATCTCTTGCTGTAGCCAAGGCTGCCGCCGCTTACCTTGACATCCCACTCTACCGATATATCGGTGGTACAAATACCTATGTGATGCCTGTACCGATGATGAACATCATCAACGGCGGTTCGCATAGTGACGCTCCCATTGCTTTCCAGGAATTCATGATACGCCCCGTAGGTGCCACTTCCTTCCGCGAAGGTTTGCGTATGGGTGCCGAAGTGTTCCACGCACTGAAGAAAGTCCTGAAAGACCGTGGCCTCAGCACAGCAGTAGGCGATGAAGGAGGTTTTGCTCCTAATCTGGAGGGTACAGAAGATGCCTTGAACTCCATCATTGCCGCCATCAAGGCTGCCGGATACGAACCGGGCAAAGATGTAATGATTGCCATGGACTGCGCTTCTTCCGAGTTCTACCATGATGGCATCTACGATTATACCAAATTCGAAGGTGAAAAAGGCAAGAAACGTACTGCCGACGAACAGATTGACTATCTGGAAGAGTTAATCAACAAGTATCCCATCGACTCTATCGAAGACGGCATGAGCGAGAACGACTGGGACGGCTGGAAAAAACTGACCGACCGTATCGGCAACCGTTGCCAGTTGGTAGGAGACGATTTGTTCGTCACCAATGTGGACTTCCTTGCAATGGGCATCGAAAAAGGCTGTGCCAACTCCATATTGATTAAAGTAAACCAGATAGGTTCGCTGACCGAAACACTGAATGCCATCGAAATGGCACACCGCCACGGATATACTACCGTAACTTCCCATCGTTCCGGTGAAACGGAAGATGCGACTATCGCAGACATAGCCGTAGCTACCAACAGTGGACAAATCAAGACCGGTTCGCTGAGCCGCTCAGACCGTATGGCAAAGTACAACCAACTGCTTCGCATCGAAGAAGAGTTGGGAAACAATGCGGTGTATGGATATAAGAAAGTTATAAGTAATAAGTGATGAGTTATTTGCCGGAAGGCGGGGCTTATAAAGAAGAAAGCAGAAGGGGCGAACCGTCACGGTCCGCCCCTTCTCTTTTTAACCTTAAATCAACAATCAATCTACTACCTTAAAGAAAACTTCTTCTCCACTTTGGCTATCCGGTGCCACCCAAAGAGCAAAGTCTCCGGCTTCCACCGTCTTCACCATATCTATATTCCAGAAAGCAAGTTCACTTATCGGAAGTTCAAACGATACATTTTTCTTCTCACCCGGCTTCAATGTGACGCGAGCAAAGCGTTTCAGCTCTTTCACCGGACGGGTCACCGAAGCAAACTTGTCCTGCACGTAAAGCTGGGCTACCTCGGTACCTTCATACTTTCCGGTATTCTCAAGGTCGAAAGTCACAGTCAGCACATCTTCCTTCTTCAGATTGGCAGACGAGAGTTTCACATTATCATATTTGAACGTCGTATACGACAGACCGTAGCCAAACGGATACAGCGGATCGAAACCTGCATCCATATAGAAAGAAGTACATCCCAACGAAGTCTGCCCCGCTTCTAACGGAATGTCATTCAGCAAAACCTCATTCCGCGTAGCCGGACGTCCGGAACTGTTATGAGCATAATAAACCGGTATCTGTCCTACCATCTTCGGGAAAGTCACCGGAGTCTTGCCACTTGGCACAGCCTTACCCCACAGCAAGTCGGCCAATGCCGGTCCTCCCATGGTTCCGGGATGGAACGAATAAAGTACAGCTGACGAGAGTTCGACTTCCTTTCCTATGGTCAACGGACGCCCTGCCATTACGACAGTAACCACCGGTTTTCCTGTTTTCGCCAAAGCGGCAATCAGTTCGCTTTGCGCACCTTGCAGGTTCAGCACGTGCAGCGGCAGCAGCGGCTTTGGCAACACCTGCCATATTCTTGTCACGGCTATAAGTCAGACCCGGCTCGTATATCACCTGCACTTTGTCCCCCACCAGTTCCTTGATAGCCTTCAACGGTGTCACGGTTTTTGTCTTGTCACCATCAAATATCCAGGTACCCAATTGGTCATAAGGTGCATTTGCCATCGGACCTACCACAGCAACCGTCTTTACCGAAGATTGCAAAGGCAATGTCTCCTTTTCGTTCTTCAACAAGATGGCCGATTCCACAGCAGCTTGCTTGGCAGCCTCCAGATGAGAAGGAGCATAAAGTTCCTCTATCCGTTTCTCATCCACATAAGGATTATCAAACAGTCCCAACCGGAATTTGATACGCAGAATATTCCGCACGGCATCGTCTATAGCAGACTTCTTGACCTTACCTTCTTTTATCAATTCCGGCAATTCCTTGACAAACGTATAGCTGACCATCTCCATATCCACACCAGCATTCACCGCCTTCATTGCTGCCTCTTTAGAATCGGCAGCAAAGCCATGTGCCATCATTTCGGCTACCGAAGCCCAGTCTGACACTACTATTCCATCAAATCCCCATTCACCACGAAGCACATCTTTCAAAATAAAAGTGTTTCCGGTAGACGGTGCTCCGTCATTGTCATTAAACGAAGTCATGAAAGTGGCTGCCCCTGCCTTGGCCACAGCTTCAAAAGGAGGAAGGTATACATCCCTCAAACGACGCTCCGGAATGAAAGTGGAATTATAATCACGCCCGCCCTCGGCAGCACCATAACCTACAAAATGTTTAGGACATGCGGCTATGGAAGTCGGACTGTTCAGCGAATCTCCCTGGAAACCTTCAACCATAGCAACACCCATCACTGAAGTCAAATAAGTATCTTCGCCACATCCTTCGGCCATACGCCCCCAACGGGGATCGCGAGCCACATCTATCATCGGTGCAAATGTCCAGCGGATACCCACAGCAGAAGCCTCCACAGCCGCTACCCGTGTACCATCCTTAGCCACCTGCGTGCTGAAAGATGCCGCTTGTCCCAAGGGAATAGGGAATATGGTCTTGAAACCGTGGATCACATCACGCGCCATCAGCAAGGGGATGCCCAAGCGGGACTCCTCCATTGCCACACGCTGCAAGGCATTGACACGCACCGGATCTACTTCATTCAGGATAGACCCGACTTCACCTTTCTTTATCAATCCGCTCATATCCTCTATGTTGCCATAAGAAGAAATCTGGTTCATCTGCCCAATTTTTTCCTCCAATGTCATACTGGACAACAGCGTTTCTATTTTCTGCTCGATGACTGCATCATTTTTTGTATCCTGCACTTGAGTACAAGATATAAAAGGAAGCAGCAATAAACAAGCAGAGAGCATTTTCATTGTTTTCATCTTTAATCTATTACTTGAAATGGAATATTTGCTGTTGAGACAAAGCCCGTATTATCAAGTACATATACGTACAAACGATATTCCCCGGGAACTTTAATCATAGTCTCATACACATTCTTGTCTGACACGGCCACGTCACCCATTCTTTCCGGACGTGGCTCATAAGAACCTCCAAAACCCAAGACTGTAGCCTCTTTCAGTACTTCCCACACATAAGCCAAAGAATCGTTCTCCTTATCTGTGACGGAAACCTCCGCCTTAAATAAAGTACCTGCTTTGATACGGACATTATCAATGGCACTTTTACCATCGATAGTCATGCCCCGAACTATCGGAGCCGTTTCATCCAATTCCTTGCCGGTCCACACTCTTTGCATGGCCTCCACCATAGGAGTTTTCTCTCCTTTCAATGGCAGTGAATCCACCTTATCCTCTACAAACATACTGAACCAAGTAGGCGTACGTTCTTCTTTTTGTCCCCACAAGAATACAAAAGAGCCCAAGCAACGGGTATTGGCAGAAATATATTGCGTATAACGCTCTTCGTATACCTGCCGTTTTTCTTCACTGGTCTGCTCTATGGGTGCCTTCCACTCGGTTGACGCTGTTTCCCACCAACCGGTCGGTCCCCACTCGGTAATCATAAATGCACCCTTGTAGTCCGACCGGTCAACAACAGCCTGCACCTCTCCCATCGGACCATATACATTGATGCCCACATAATCGAGAGACGGAGCATACTTTGCCACAGAGTCCAATGCCGACGGATTGTAGGAAATCACTGTCGAAACCAGATGACGCTTGTCTATCGACTTAATCAGCTGTGCCAGTTCTTCCACAAAATTCCATGCGGCAGCTATATTAGCATTTCCCAACTCAATTTCATTGCCAATACCCCAAGCCAGCAAACTCGTATCATTCTTGAACGTTTCTGCCAACAAGCGGACTTCTTCGCGCATCTTGTTCTTATATTCATCATCGTAATAGCGTATAGAGTCTTTGGTCATGCCTATTCCCTGCATTACGTACATGTTGTGCTCCGAAGCCAATGCCAGGTTTTTCTTTATCTCCTCCACATTACCTCCCCAGGTTCTGAAGGCATTGGCACCACTCTGGGCGGCAATGTCCAACCGATATGTGCCGCCTACGCCTTTAATATAGGTTTCTCTTCCGTCAATGGAAAGTTTATAACCGTCTGCCGCTTTCTCTATTACAATGCCGTCTAAAGAAGAAGGAGAACAGGCAGACAACAAAACTAAACAGATAAAAATAAATATTTTTTCTTTTTTCATTATCAATTGTTCTAAAGCATAAAAAGTTAATATTCTATTACCGCCCTTATTACTCCGTGTTTTCCATCTACTCCATTTTGTAATCCAAGACTCTTTGTAAAGCGTGCCTCCAATACATATTCGCCTGGGTCAAGAACAGTAGCATCTTGCCAATTATAGATTGCATAACTATTTGGATTAGCATTCCAAATATATGGCTCTATAAAAGTACGAATTGAGAATGATGCAGGAATCTTTGTTAAAGTAACTCCAGTTTCTTCCGTAAATCGAGATATTTCCGACCATTCATTAAATCCACGCTCCACCTCAATATCTAAAAAAGTTACAGGAGTAACCTGAGAAAGCGTAAATCTTACGGTACTAGCACTAGTATCAGAAATAGCCATTAATCTTATGACATTAGTCTTATCCCGCCATTTGGGGTATAAAGTAATATCACCTATTATCGTTTCTCCGTAGCTAAATGGAATTGTTAAAGCTGCATTTTTAAACCATCCGGCAAATATGCCCTTAGCAGATGTAGGAATTAAATTTCTACTCAGATAACTACCATAATCTACTTCCATTTGAGGAAGGCTACTTCCATCGGCAAAAGATATTATACATTTTGGCCATAAAGTTTTAAGTGCCACAACATCATAAGTTGAAGCTCCATTCCAAGAATTACCACACGTAGTTGAATTCATAAAAGATTGAGAATCTGATGTAGGAGTTCCAGGAATTTGAACTAATCCAACGCCACCATCTCCCTCTCCAAGCCCATTAGTATGACGTAATCCCAAATTATGCCCAAGCTCATGCACTAATAAAAACTTCTTTTGACTTAAACTCAAAAAGGTATCTATATTTTTATAAAAACTATCATTGATAATTATTTTACTACCAGGTTTGCCTGATAAAGGGAACTCCCCTTGTGCACATGCTATAGCATTATATAAATTGCTCTTAGAAATCTTTATTTGAGGATTATACTCATTATATACAAAACGGAGCCCCGTATATTTATTATATACATCTATAGCCTCTTTAGTAGCTTCTCTCCAATTGGTACTTTGAGCAATAGTATTATCAACTCCAACTGTAATTGTTTGATAATTATCCACATAATAAGTTGCATGATATTGCCTAGTAGAAGTAAGATTAATACTATCTTTGCAAAGCAAAATATCTTCTTCTACAATGTAATAATTATTCCATTCCACCATAAATGTAGTGTCAAGCCCCATAGCATAAATAGCCAATTTAGCTTGTTCTAACTCCAGAGCTGAATCTTTAAAAGGTTCCTCCACTATCACAATTCCATCTTCTTGACTACAAGAAAAGAAGAAAGATAGAACTATTAATATTAAAAAAAGATATTTAGTCTTCATATTCAAATCTCATTTAAATAAAACAGTTCTACTTCTTCTGAAATACACGTACATAATCCACCTTCATCGTTACAGGAAGAGCAGACTCATCCACACCGTTCATTCCACCCCAATCACCGCCCCAAGCCAGATTCAGAATGGGATAGAAAGCATAATGGAAAGGCCATTGATTATGACCAGCTCCCAATTGTTGCTTGGTAACAGCCAACTGTACCTTGCCATCCACGTATGTAGTGATGGCATCTTCTGTCCACTCTAAAGCATAGAGATGAAATTCTCCTTCTGCCTGTTCTATAGTCATGGCATGTGTTTTCTGCGTACCTATAGTATGATTATAATCTTGCGTATGGATAGACGAAGAGACTTCGTTGGGTACGACTCCCACTTCCTCCATAATGTCTATTTCACCACACATGGGCCATGGGTTAGTATTCCAGTCATTACCAACTGGCATCATCCAAAAAGCCGGCCACGTCCCCTTGCCTTCAGGCAACATGATACGTGCTTCAAAATAGCCATATTCCCAACCAGTATTCACTTTAGCATACACACGACCAGAGTAAATTTTACCATCGGAGCCTTTGAAACAATTAATATTCAACTTACCGTCCACAAGTTCTGTCACACGCTTTCCGTCAGCAGAACCATTGACGTAATTTTGAAGTTCATTATTTACCCACCCTGCTCCTTGAACCTCGTGTGTCCAATCATTGCCAAGAGATGTACCCTCATTAAATTCATCATGCCAAACCAACCGATACCCCTCAGGAGTATTGATATCCAGATCTTCAGCCGATTCTTGAATAACTGTTACCGTTACTTTCTCTGCACCAGCCACAACCTCAACTGTACCCGTACGGGAAATCTTTGCATCATTAGCTAAAGTGGTCACAACAATTTCCCCACTATTTTTTTCTGCGCTAATCCAACTATCATTGGATTTCACATTCCATTCGCCAGAAGCAATAACAGATAAGACAAAAGATTCTCCTATAGAATTAGAATACAACTCAGTCTGTGACACTGATAAAGGAGCCGCTTGCGTAAGAGGAATAGATACACGAGTAGCACCAGATTTAACCACCACCGTACCAGTACGAGAAGTAGTACCCGTATGAGCACTGACTATAACTGTCGCTGTGCCTTGGCTAGAAGAAGAACCCATTACATTTACTTTGACCCATGAACTGCAATCATCAGAGGCAAAAGCTGTCCACTCTTTACCAGAACAAACCACATTCACCACATATTGGCTAGCTTGTGCAACAGCCTCTATCTTTTCAGGAGAACATTTAATGGTAACATCCTCGGATTGCGGTTCCTTGTCATCGCTACTGCCACAAGCAATCAACGAAAACAAAAGAATAGATAATAGACAATAGTATTTCATATATATATATATTTTACAACATAAGTAGAGAAAAAGGGAAAGGATGAAACTCCAGCAATTGCCAAGATAACCCACATCCTTCCCCCTTTTTATTATTCACTGCTTTTAGCAGACCAATATTCTATCTAATACTAGTCATCAATCTCTATGAGTCTGGAAAATAATATCTTTAATAGTCACTTTTGTGTCAGCAGGATTTCCACCAAAATCCAAGACTAAAGATATAGCATGCATATCTTTAGGCGCCTTTTTATTTGCAACCCAAAATTTATTATCTTCATTACCCAACAAATCCGTCTGTTCTGCAAAGAAGAAGTTATCATCATGTTTGACATCAGGTTCATCAGTCTGAACCAGTTTTACTGTTACCCCCTTCAAATCAGTACTAGGATTTAGAGTGACACAGAAATCATAGGCAGTTTCTGTATCGGCTGACAAATCTGTAACAAACGAGAACTGGTTCTGCCATTGTGCTTCAGTAGCATCAGGGAAAGTGAGTGTATAAGCATTTCCATCCACCACTAAATCTGGATTAGGTCTAGCACTCCAATCCGGGTTTGCATAGAAGAAAGTATTGGTAAAGGTTGCCCCGTTCCAAAGATTGTCTTCACTATCCACCTTCACCCAAGAAGGTTCAGGCTCTTGTACTTCAGGAATTTCCGTACCGTCATCATTAGCATGGTCTTTCAAGACAAAGCTTTCCAAAGTAATATCCGTATTAGCTTCATTACCACCAAAATCAAGTGCAAACTTCAAATCGGTAATATTCACACCGGGTACGTTACTGAACCATATACACTTAGGCTCATTAGCATCTAAAGCCACACGCTGCATATTGATAAACGTATTGTCATCACCTTTCTGCTGTACTTTAACCGTCACGCCCGGATGTTTGGTAGTAGAAGTGATTATCACCGAAAAATCATAGGTTTTATCCACTGACAAAGCAATTACCTTATCCAATTCCACATGCATCTGAGCTTGCCACTGATCGGTAGTAGCTTCCGGTAAGGAAACAACAAATGCACCATTCTGATAAGTATATTTTGGATCTGCAATCTGCCCCCATCCTGGAGCATAGTAGAAAGATGCCACATTGAAAGTTACTCCCTTAAACATGTTAAATTCACTATCTTCCACAAAACCACCAAAACCGTTCATAATAGTCTTCTCTATTTCAAAGGTTTTGGTTATCGAACCATCACTAATGCCATTTGCGTTCTTTACTTTACATTCTACTGTATATGAACCTTTTTTACGATAATATTTGGAAAAACCATATGAGGCTTGATAAGCGCCGTCAATTATCCAAATTGGAGACACTCCAGGAGCAGAAGTAAATTCAAAGTTTGCATAATTGGTTGTCTGATCTACAGTAACTTTAAAGTTATCAGTATAATCCGATGCTTGTGGGATATTGCCATTGGCTCCCGTAAAATCTTCAGGCGAACATGAAGTCATTGCAAAACCAGCAACCAACACGCCTGCCATATATTTAAATATATTTTTCATATCAATTATTTATTAATGGAGTTATGGTAAACTATTTATAAGCATTCTGAACCAAAGCCGGATCGGAATCCAACTCTCCTTGTGCAATAGGAATGTATTTCTTCTTGGCAGTCCAAGAATTAGTACGGTAACCATATTCATCGGGGACCAGTGCAGTAGTAGCCTTATTGCTGGCTGATGCTCCACTGATTCCTTCAGCACGTACCAAATCAAAATAACGCTTGCCTTCACCTACAAATTCCAAACGACGTTCTGTAAGTACATCGTCAACCGTAACGTTTGCAAGTCCAGCCAAACCGGCACGGGTGCGAACTTCGTTCAACCATGTCTTAGCCTCACCTGTACCACTTCCACCTGTACGAAGAGAAAGTTCTGCAGCATTTAGTAATGTCTCAGCATAACGATAATAACGATAATTGTTATTATAGTTCAAATTCTGGTCACCGGAAGACTGCTTGAAGTTCTTATCAT
>ERZ779919.701-NODE-701-length-14768-cov-2.47924_pt1 | contig 14768 bp, 9 predicted proteins | sample MGYA00511349_ERZ779919 | MGnify/ENA primary metagenome ERZ779919 (study PRJEB29588, sample SAMEA2147384) | human gut metagenome | biome: human gut; feature: human-associated habitat; material: faeces | place: Denmark | collected 2008/2010 ...
GGTAATGCTTCGCTGAAAGTGGTGCTGACGGAAGACTCGGAGGTGCTGGATGAAGTGGTCGTTGTGGGCTACGGTACGCAGAAAAAGGCGACTATGACAGGTTCTGTGACGGTGGTCAGTGACAAGATGCTGGAAAGTAAAGGTACGATATCTAGTCCTGTGCAGGCATTGCAGGGACAGGTGCCGGGTGTCATCATTACCCGCAGTTCTTCGGCTCCGGGCGATGAGAGCTGGGGGATGAGCCTGCGCGGTGCAGTTTCTAAAAACACGACGAGCCCGTTGGTGATTATCGACGGTGTGGAGTATGAGAGCGTGAATGAACTTCGGCTGCTGAATCCTTCGGACATTGAGAGCATTAACTTCTTGAAGGATGCTGCCGCTTCCATTTATGGTAGCAAGGCTGCCGGTGGTGTCGTATTGGTGACAACCAAGAAAGCAAAAGAAGGCAAGACGAGAGTAGAATATAACGGCTCGGTGACAGCGAAGTTTATCGGTTTGTCTCCTGAATTGATGAGCCTCGACCAATGGGCCACCTCGTTGATAGAGACCCGTACCAATGATGGTTTTAACGATGATGATACTTGGATGCGATATGCTAAATTGGCTTTAGCGTATAAAAACCAGTATATCAACTTGAATAATACCACCAATCCTTTTAGCGGGGCATTTACCGATGTTGCTGATTTTGTATTCTTTGATACCGACTGGCAGGATATCATGTGGGGGACAGCTGCTTCCACCCAACATGAGCTGGCTATCTCCGGTGGTACGGAGGCTTCCAAGTATCGTCTGTCTTTAGGTTATATGTTTGATGACAGTAACTTGAAGTGGGGTAACAATAATAATAACCGTTATAATCTGCGTCTGACCAATAGCTTTAAGCTGTCGGAGAGGGCATCTATCGAATCGGTGATTGCTTATAACCGTCAGGATCAGGTAGCTCCGACTCAAATCGGTTCCGCTCTGACCACCGGTGTGCAGCAACCGGGATTCCCTTCGGCAACAGCGGACGGAAAACCGTATGCCTGGGGTACGTGGGGCGGTCCTAACTGGTATTGTGAATTGGGCGGTGATAATAAACTCAAGGTGTCGGCTATCAATATCAGCGAAACGTTTAACTATTCGATATTGAAGGGCTTGAAATTCTCCGCCACTGCGGGTTACAATACATCTACCGCCACTCGCGATACCCAACAGAAATCGATTGAATGGTATAATTATGCCGGTGATCAGTTAGTCCGTACTTCTCCTACCGATGCGGAAAGCTCTTATACGAAGACGAATGCGCGGACGGATTTTTATTCTGTTTCCGGACATTTGGAGTGGTCGCATCTGTTTGCAGACGTACATGATGTAAAAGTGATGGTCGGTTCTCAATATAATATGAAAGAGTATGAATACACTTATATTCGCGCCATGGGAATTCTTCCTTCGCTGGAGATTCCTAACAGTAAGGACGGATTGATTTATCTGACGAGTGACGATAAAAAAACAAACTCTTCCAAATGGCAGGAAGCGGTGTTGTCTTATTTCGGTCGTGCCAATTATAACTATCGCTCCAAGTATATGTTGGAAGGTCAGTTCCGTTACGATGGTTCATCCAAGTTCCAGCCTGAGAACCGTTGGGCTTTCTATTGGGGTGTTTCCGGTGGATGGCGTCTTTCGGAAGAAGCCTTCATCAAGAAATTGAATTTCATCGATGAATTGAAGTTGAGAGCTTCCTACGGTAGTGTCGGTAACCAGTCGGGAATAGACCGTTACGACGGTGCGCAATTGTACAACTTCAAGGCGACTCAGGGAGCTTTGCTAGGCAATGGAAGAGTGTCTTATGTCGATACGAATGGCAAGTTGCCAAGCTTCGACCGTACTTGGGAGCGTATTCATAATTATAATATAGGACTTGATTTCGGTTTTTTCCGTAATCGTCTGACGGGTACTGCCGAGATGTTCTGGAAGAAGAGTGACAATATGCTGATTGACGTGATTTATCCGGGCATATTGGGTGACAAGGCTCCTACGGCAAACAAAGGAAAGTTCAAGGCTCACGGTTGGGAAGGTATGATTAACTGGGCGGATAAGATTGGTGACGTGAACTATCATATAGGCGGTACGTTTACCTACACAACCAATGAACTGGTGGACAATGGCGGTAGCGGTGTGATTCAGGCCGGAAAACGTTCCGACCGTGAGGGGTATCCGTTGAACTCCATATTCGGGCTTCGTTATTGCGGCAAGATTCAGACTGAAGAACAATTGCAGAAATATGTGAATAAATACAAGAATAACAGTTCTATCGGTACGCTGAATAACTTGCGCTTAGGTGACAATATGTTTGAGGACGTCAACAAGGATGGAAAACTGGATGCGGAAGACCTTGTGTACTTGGGTACGGATGATCCGAAGATGCAGTTCTCTATCAATGCAGGAGTAGAGTGGAAAGGACTTGATTTCTCCATTGTTTTTCAGGGAGCGGGAAAACGCACTGTATGGCGTGAGAAGAGTACATGGAGAATTCCGATGCGCACAACTTACCAAAACGGAAGTAACCAGTTTATCGGAAATACTTGGACCCCGGAGAATACCGGCGCTTACTATCCCGCGTTGACTAATAAGTCAGAACTCAATAACTACAACTATCAATGTTCTTCTTGGTCGGTAGAAGACGGCTCTTATCTGCGTTTGAAGAATGTGACATTGGGATATACCTTACCTTCCTCCTTGCTGGCCAAGACGAAAGTTCTTTCAAAAGTTCGCTTCTATGTGTCGGGCTCCGACCTTTGGGAACACAGCAACATTAGCGACGGTTGGGATCCGGAAGCCAGCAGCGAGGTGGACAATGCAAAGCGTTATCCGTTCTTGCGTACCGTGACCTTTGGATTAAACTTAACTTTTTAATTGGAACGAATTATGAAATATACATTAAAAGCTATTTTGGTAATGGCACTAGGATGCTTGACTTATTCGTGTCTTGACTTAGACCCGAAAGACCAGATTGCCGATGGTAACTACTGGCAAGAGGCATCCGATTTCAAATTGTTTGCCAATCAGTTTTATGGTTGGACGCGCGATTTCTCGAACAGCGTGTACGATGCGCCTCATTCGGACAAGCGTTCGGACTTGATTCTGGATAAATCCGGCACGAATGTGTACAGCAACGGAACAAACTCCATTCCGACAGGGGATAATAACTATACGGACAATTACAATCGTATTCGCCGTACTAATATTCTTTTGCAGAAAGCGGAAAGCTATGGAAATCAGAGTGACATCGAACAATACATAGGCGAAGCGAAGTTCTTCCGCGCTTACTGTTACTTCGAATTGTTGCAGCTTTACGGGGATGTCATTATCACGAAGAAGCCGTTGGATGTGACCGATCCGGAGATGAAGGTAGCCCGTAATGACCGTAGCGAGGTGGTTGATTTTATGATTCAGGATTTGAAAGACGCTGCCGGACAGTTGCCGCTTACTTCTGCGGTAGAAAATGGAAGAGTGGGAAGCGAGGGTGCTTGGGCATTCTTGTCGAGAGTAGCTCTTTATGAAGGAACCTGGCAAAAGTTTCGTGGCAATGAAGCGCGCGGTAAGGAACTGCTGGACGTGGCGGCAAAAGCGGCCAAAGAGGTTATCAACAGCAAGAATTTTTCATTGTACACACCGGCGATATTGGGGGATAGTGCGCAGAAATACATGTTTATTCTGGAAGACGTAAAATCCAATCCGGCAGGACTTTTGAAAGCTTCTAATACAGAGTATATATTTTCTCGCCGTCATGATGAGACCTTGAATCCCATCGGTAAGAACATCACGAAAGAATGCCTTGCCAATGCACAACAGATTGCGCAGAAATTCGCTGCCTTGTATCTTTGTCAGGATGGGCTTCCTATAGAAAAGTCTTCCTTATATTTGTTTAAGGTGGATGGAATCATTGCTCATGAATATCAGAACCGCGACAACCGTATGCTTTATACCTTGTGTGTGCCGGGCGGTTATTATTGGAGTAATGAAAACTCCCGTGTCAACTGGACGAGTGATGCTGCCGACAAGGCTTCGGCTTCTATCAAAGGGTATTCGCCTGCTAATGGTAGTGGCTACGCTAATCAGAAATGGGCGGCGGAACGGAAGGTGCAAACCAACAGTGAAGGCTACGATTATCCGGTGATCCGCTATGCGGAAGTATTGCTGAACTATGCGGAGGCGGTGTACGAACGTGACGATGCTATTTCGGACGATGATTTGAATATCTCTTTAAATCTGGTGCGTAACCGTATTAATAAGAGTATGCCGAAGTTGAGTAATAATCTGGTGACTGCCAACGGATTGAATATGCGTGAGGAAATCCGTCGCGAACGTACCGTGGAGTTGTTCAACGAAGGATTCCGTATCGACGACTTGAAACGATGGAAAACCGCTGAAACGGAAATGCCGAAAGACTTCCTGGGTATCAAGTGGACAGGGACGGAATACGCAACCAAATGGCCGAATGTTTCTTACGCGAAGAACAGTGACGGTTACATCATTTTGGAAACTGGACGTAAATGGGAGAGCAAACATTATCTTTACCCGTTGCCTACCGACCAGTTACAATTGAACCCGAATCTGAAACAGAACCCGGGTTGGGGAGAATAATCTTTTCATTCATAAAACTATAATCAAGTATGAAAAATAGAAACTCGATATATAAGAACCTGCAAGGAGTGTCAATGGGGATCATGGCTGCTTGCCTGGCTTTGACCGCATGCGACAAGGATAAGGAATTTACGCCTGCCATGCCCGAAGCGAAATTGATTAATTCGATTACGTTTGATGTCAGTCCGACATTGCCGCTGGCTATCGGAATGGATTCAATGATTGTATGTAAGGTGGAAGCTCCGGAAGAACTGGAAGACCGGACTATTCTTTGGAGATCGACGGATGAGGCTGTAGCGCGTGTGTCTCAAGACGGTACAATTACCGGCGTGGCGGAAGGTACGGCGGTTATCAGTGCCACTCCTCCTATCGGTTTTGGGGTTACGGCTTCGGTGACTGTCACTGTGATTCCTCAAATTATTAAGGCCGAAAGCGTAACGCTTGTCAATCCTCGCGAGGGAGAAGTGATTTTTGAAACAGACCGCCTGCAGTTTAAGGCTCAAATATTACCGGCAAATCACACTTATTCTTATTTGACGTGGGGAAGCAGCGATGAAAACGTAGCTACCGTTTCGAAAGATGGATTGGTGACTTGCGGAAAAGCCGGAACGACAACTATCAAGGCTTATACGCACGATCATAGCGAAGTGGTTGGTTCGTATGAACTGACGGTAGTGGAATATATTCCGGTAGAGAACGTGGAAGTCAAGCCTTACACGGATCCGGTCTGCATTTCTATGGGAGCAATCAATCTGGATGTAACTTATACGCCTGCTGACGCAACACTGGGTTCTGTCACCTGGACATCCAGCAATGAAGAAGTAGCTACGGTAGACTTGGGTGTGGTTACTCCGGTAGGATTCGGTATAACTGAGATTACGGCTACTTGTATAGAAACCGGTGCTACTGCTTCCACTGTCATCTCTGTTATAAACGGATGGTGGATCTGGACTCCGGAGAATAACTTCTGTGGTCCGCAGACTAAAAATTCATGGAATCTCTCTATTCTTAATCCGCAGATGGGAGATGGTTACTGCCGTATATACTTCCCTGCCACTGCTTCGGGAAAGAAATGGCGTCAGGATATAAAAATCCAGTGTGGTAATAACGCAATGTTCCGTGCCCACCGGGATTATCCTATATTCGTAGTGAAGAATACAATACCGAAGGGAGGTGACAATACGTGGGATGTACGTGATTCGGGCAATCCGCACAGTAAAGACACGTCAAACTCTTATGATCTTTCTGACGGCACGCGTCTGATTTATATGGATCTTACAAAGAAGTTTGCAGAAAGTTCTTTTGTAGATGCGGAAGGTTTCCACGACTTTAATCTGTTCCAAATCAAGGTGGCTGACATTCCTTATGAGAATGTCGATCCCAATGCAGCTTGGTATGATGTCTACTGGATTCGTACTTTCAAGACTGTGGATGAAGCTATCGCTTTTGCCGAAGCGGAGATTGCGGCAGGCAAGTAGAGTTGAATAATAACCATTAATGAAAACAACATGAAAAAGAATTTTATATTTGCTTTAGGACTTCTATTGGTAACAGGCTTCTCAGCCTGTTCCAGTGAGATAGAAGACGGAACAACCGATATAGACAGCTGGCCTATGCCTTATATTGAGGTGGAAGGGCGTTATACCTATCAGCATCCGTGCGCCATGTTTAATGAAGCCGATTTTACCCGCGTAAAGACAATGCTTGAGGATGGTACGGCTCCGCAGGCGGTGAAGGATGAATTTGAAACTCTGAAGAATAGTACTTACACTCCGACTACTTATGTGGCATCTCCTACGGAATGGATTGTCAGAGGAGATCCAACAGGTACGGGAGTGGATAAGGAAAACTATCCAAACGCCATGCGTGATGCATCCGCAGCCTATCAGATGGCTTTATTGTGGAAACTGACCGGAAACGTGGATTATGCCAACGCTTCTATCAAAGTGATGAACGATTGGGCGGACAAATGCAAAGGCATTACTTCCAATGACGCTAACCAGACGTTGGCAGCTGGCGTGCAGGGCTATACGTTTGCTAATGCGGCGGAGATTATGCAGACTTACAATAACTGGACGGATAAGGATAAGTCGGACTTTAAACAATGGATGCTGGACGTGTTTGCCAAAAAGAATCTTGATTTTCTAGAAAAACACGGAGGGCAGTGTGGTGATCACTACTGGTCTAACTGGGATTTGGTCAGCTTGTCTTCTTACTTGGCCATTGGCATTCTGACGGAGAAGGATGACATGGTGAACTATGTAGTGAACTATTTCTATAATGGAGTAGGAAACGGTTATATCGGGAAACTGATCCGGGGCACTTTCACCGATCCATTGGGTAGCGGTGAAGGGATTGCGCAGAATCAGGAGAGCGGACGTGACCAGGGACATGCGATGATGACTGTTGCCGTAGCGGCCAATCTTTGTCAGATGGCTTATACTTTTTATTTGGGCAATCCGTCTGTGCCGCAGCTCGATTTCTTTGCTGCCAACGACAACGCTATCATGAAGATGGGTGAATATACCGCACTTTTCAACCTGCGTGACGGAGCCGACCAAGCGAATACAACGGGTGCATGGCTGATAACAAAGGACATGATGCCGTTCAATGAATATAAGTATTGCGTTGATTGCTCATGTTCTAATAAAAGTCACGGAGCGATCCATACGTCAGTAGCAGACGACGCTGGTCGTGGCGGTCTTCGTCCGGGATGGGAAATCCTCTACAACCATTATGCGAAAGTGAAAAACCTGAATAGCGGTTACAAGTATGCCAAGCAGGCGGCAGACAAGATGCGTCCGGAATGTGGTCCTGACGGTAGTAGTCGTTACGGAACGAACAGCGGTGCGTTCGACCAGTTGGGATGGGGCACGCTGATGATGTATCGCGAATAAAAAAGGTATTATGAATCGCAGATAACCTGTCAGCTCGATTATGACTTCTTTATAATCGGACTGACAGGTTTCTTTTAATAGTAGAGACGTATGAAACTGTTTTCTATCAAAATATAGTAGCTATAGATACTACTGCCGCTGCTCCCAAAATGGGGTCTATCTTGTTGTACCCTTGTTCTTTATTTAATGAAGTAGCGATACAAAACGCTTTTATCGGAAAAGCAAGTGTGGCGGACAGGCAGGAGAGGGCAAAAAAGATAGATTGGATAGATTTATAGAGAAAAAGAGGGGGAGGATTAGGTAAACACTGAATCCCCTTCGTATATATAGGAAAACAGGTTGGTAAACGGGCTAGTCTTATATATAAGGTAGATTCGCTTTCAATAAAGGTAGAAAGAACTTGTTTTCAGGAATAACACTTGAATTTAGAAAAGAATTATTAGTAAGGTAATATGCGTAAAAAGATTCTGTTTATAGCAGGAATGATGGCTTGCTGTACTTGGGCGGGTGCACAGGAAATATCCCGGACATGGGTGGCTGATAAAGGCAATGGTACTTATCAGAACCCTGTGCTTTATGCCGACTATTCCGATCCGGACGTATGTGCGGCAGGAGATGATTTCTATATGACGGCTTCCAGTTTTAATTGCATACCGGGACTTCCTATACTTCATTCCCGTGATCTGGTAAACTGGTCGCTGGTGAATTATGCGCTGCCGGTACAGGAACCCAAAGAGTTTTTCGATAAAGCGCAGCATGGGAAAGGTGTATGGGCTCCTGCTATCCGCTTTCATAAGGGAGAGTTTTATATTTATTGGGGCGATCCGGATTATGGAATCTACATGATAAAGACCAGAGATCCGAAAGGATCATGGAGCAAACCCGTATTGGTGAAAGCCGGAAAAGGAATGATCGACCCGACGCCACTTTGGGACGAGGACGGGAAAGTATATCTGATACATGCTTATGCCGGCAGCCGCAGCGGAGTGAACAGCATTCTGGTTATTTGCGAACTGAATGCGGAAGGAACGGAAGTGATCTCCGATCCGGTAATGGTGTTCGATGGAAATGACGGGAAGAACCATACGGTAGAAGGACCGAAGCTCTATAAACGAAATGGTTACTATTATATTTTTGCTCCGGCAGGCGGAGTAGCTACCGGTTGGCAGCTAGTGCTTCGTTCAAAGAATATCTATGGTCCCTATGAATCAAAGATCGTGATGGCGCAGGGGAAGACCACCATCAACGGTCCGCATCAGGGGGGCTGGGTAGATACAAATACAGGAGAATCGTGGTTCGTCCACTTTCAGGATCAAGGGGCTTACGGACGTGTTATTCATCTCAATCCGATGAAATGGGTGAATGAATGGCCTGTGATCGGAGTAGATAAAGACAAAGACGGTTGCGGAGAACCTGTCACCACCTATAAAAAGCCGAATGTCGGAAAGATGTATCCGGTAACTACTCCTCCGGAAAGTGACGAGTTCGATACACGGCACTTGGGATTACAGTGGCAGTGGCATGCCAACAAACAGGATACCTACGGATTTACGACCGATCTGGGATATATCCGACTCTATGCAGGCAGCCTTTCCAAAGAGTTCGTGAACTTTTGGGAAGTGCCTAATCTGTTGCTGCAAAAGTTTCCCGCTGAAGAGTTTACGGCTACTACCAAGCTGACGTTTACCGCCAAGCAGGATGGAGAGCAAGCCGGAATGATAGTAATGGGATGGGATTATAGTTATTTGTCTGTCCGTAAAGCCGGCGACAAGTTTATCCTGCAACAAGTCGTATGCAAAGATGCGGAACAACAGCACCCCGAACAAGTGAAGGAACTGGCGAGTTTTCCGGTGGAATATCTGAAAATGCCGGGAGTGGCTGATAATGAGTGGAAGACCGTTTACTTACGGGTAAAGGTTGCCAAGGGAGCCGTTTGCACCTTTGCCTATAGTCTCGATGGAAAGAAGTATACAGCAGCGGGAGAACCTTTTACTGCCCGGCAGGGAAAGTGGATAGGAGCGAAAGTCGGTTTATTCTGCGTCACTCCTAATGACGGAAATCGCGGATGGGCGGATGTAGACTGGTTCCGGGTAACTAAATGATAAGAAAGAATAAGTGAGAATAAAAAATAAGAAACTAACACGAAGATATAGAACGAAAAAATGAAGAAGATTGTAGCAGGGTTGGTTGTAGTACTAGGCTTTTGTGCATGTGCCCATCGGACTTCCGGTACGTTGGATATGAATAAAGCTCTGGATTATTGCGCGGAACAGACCCAACGTTCACTGGTAGAACTGAAAGGAGACTCGGGTATAGACTATACAATGATGCCACGTAATGTCATGGCAGACGAACATCATTGGAATTGTCGGAAAGCAACGAAGGAAGAATGGTGTGCCGGTTTCTGGCCGGGAGTGTTGTGGTATGATTATGAGTATACACAAGACAAGAATATACTGGAAGAAGCCGAAAAGTTTACGGCATCCTTAGAGTTCCTTTCCCGCATTCCGGCTTATGATCATGATCTGGGCTTTCTGGTTTTTTGCAGCTACGGCAACGGATATCGCCTGACCAAGAATCCCGCTTACAAACAAGTGATTCTGGACACAGCCGATTCATTGGCTACTTTGTTTAATCCGGTAGTCGGCACGATGCTGTCCTGGCCGCGGGAAGTAGAACCCCGCAACTGGCCCCACAATACCATCATGGACAATATGATCAATCTTGAGATGCTTTTCTGGGCAGCAAAGAACGGGGGGAATCCTTACTTATACGACATCGCTGTATCTCATGCCGACAAGACTATGAAGTGTCAGTTTCGTCCGGACTATACCTCATATCATGTAGCAGTATATGATACTATTACAGGTAACCTGATTAAAGGAGTGACTCATCAAGGATATGCGGACAGCACAATGTGGGCACGTGGACAAGCATGGGCTATTTATGGCTATACCGTAGTCTATCGTGAAACGAAAGATCCCAAATACCTTGACTTTGTGCAGAAAGTAGCCGATGTCTATCTGGAACGCTTGCCCGAAGACAAAGTACCTTATTGGGATTTCAGTGCTCCAGGCATACCCGATGTTCCGCGTGATGCTTCGGCGGCCGTAGTTGCTTCCGCACTGCTCGAACTGTCTGCCTATCTCCCCAATGGGAAGGGCAAACACTACAAGGATGCCGCTATCGAAATGCTGACAAGCCTGAGTTCCGACAATTATCAGAGCGGTAAAAGTAATCCGGCTTTCCTGCTTCATAGCACAGGCCATTGGCCGGCTCATTCGGAGATAGACGCTTCTATTATCTATGCAGACTATTATTATATAGAGGCATTGCTTCGTCTGAAACGCCTGCAGGAGGGAGAAGGAGTATTGGGATAGAAATAAAAAGGGGGATGTGTCAGACTTCCCTTTTAACGAAATCATCCTCGCCACAGATAGCTGTAGCGAGGATGATTTTACTGGTTAGGGTTTAGGTTGTTATTTCTTTACCTTGATGATGTCATAATTCAGATCGCTGACAGCTTCCTGCAGGCTATCGTTTACCAAACGCAGGGTAGTGTCATTTACAATCACAAAATACATTGGAGCCTCACCATCATTCGGAGTTAACTTAACAGCTTTGGTAGGTTTTTTGTTCACTACTTTTTGGATAGTCTGTTGTTTTCCTTTAGAAGAGAAGGTTTTATTCTTACCCTGACCTTCTGCATCGAGGTAAGTCATATCCAGTGTATACGTGGTATCTACACCGTCAGTTGCAGCGTTCAGGGTCAATACGTAGTCGATACCCGGACCGTCGGCAGCAGGGAGTGTACCTTCATAAACTTCGGTCACTTCTGTGATCGGAGCCATTTCTATAGAAAGACTGTCTGCTTCTGCCTCTGCGGCTTTGTTGGCTTTTGACTGGCAAGATGCCAAAGCAGCTACGACTGCTGCTAACATAATTACTTTTTTCATCGTTAAGTGCTTTAAGTTAATATAAATATAGTGAGCTTACTGCTCGGGTTATTTTTTCTTTATTCTTCGTCCCGTTTGATGACCAGCAGTTTGTCTACCCGTCCACGGTCCATATCCACTACTTCGAATTGCAGGTTCTTGTAGGTGAAGATATCTCCGGCTTTCGGGATACCGCCCAGCAGGAACATTGCCAATCCTCCGAGGGTTGTGAAGTCTTCGTCCTCCAGGTCTTCATAAGATAAGATTCCCATCTCTTCCATAAAGTCCTTGATGTTCATCGAGGCTTCCACCAACATCGAACCATCCTGTCTTCTGACGATATCTTCCTCTTCCGTATCGTCTTCTTCAAGGATATCTCCGAAGATGCTTTCGGTAAGGTCGTGCAGGGTAATGATACCTTCTGTACTACCATACTCGTTAACAACAACTCCGAACTTGTTTTTGTTCTTCTTGAACAGCTCTAAAATTTTATTTGCATATAAACTTTCGGGGATAAACAGAGCCGGGCGGGCTATTTCGCGCAGATTGAACTCCTTTTTATTGCCTACCATCAGAATAATATCTTTGACGGATACCACACCGATAATCTCGTCTTTCCGCTCGTCCACCAACAGATATTTGCTGTAGTGTTCTTCTTCGATTGTCTTCATCACCTTGTCTTTTGTATCGTCGGGATGGAAGATGACAAGGTCTCTGCGGTGCGTCATCAGTTCATTGGCACGTTTGTCCGAGAAACGGAACACATCACGCAGCATTTCCGTCTCTTCCTTGTCGATCACTCCCTGTTCGGAGCTTTGGTGGAGAATCATTTTGATCTCTTCCTGTGTCATCGGGCGTTCTTCGTTTTTTACGCCGATGATTCTGTTCAGCAGGCGGGTGGAGATACTGAGCAGCCAGACGAACGGATAGGATACTTTCGTCAATAAAATCATAATCGGACTGAACAAGGTTGCGTACCGTTCCGGATTGCTGAGGGCAATGGACTTGGGAACCAGCTCTCCGATGATAAGAGAGAGATAGGTGATGATTACCACAGTGGTGATCATGGCCAGATTACGTGCATAGGCTTCCGCTCCCGGTATGAGGGAGAAGAGTGGAACAAGGTCGTCTGCGATAGCGACACCACCATAGGCACCGGATACGATACCGATCAGGGTGATACCGATTTGAATAGTGGACAAGAACTTTTCGGGTTCTTCCAGTTGTTTCAGTACTCCACGTGCAGATTTGTTGCCTTTTCCGGCGAGAGTTTCGAGACGTGCTTTGCTGGATGATACCAGCGCAATTTCGTACATGGCAAAGATGCCATTCAGTACAAGTAAGAGAAGTATGATAAGAAATTCCATAAATGGATTTAAATGATTATTGCCGTGAAATTACATGAAATCACGACATCATGCAAATATGTGCTGTATATTAATGATTTTTTAATAAACAATTGGTGCGGAATGGTGATGTATTCTTTGAAATGAGGGGGCTTAAGAACAAAAGAACATATTCCGAGGTTGCAAAGTAAATGCTCTCGGAATATGTTCTTTTGTAATTTCTGATCTTGAGTCTTTTTTATTGTTTGTATTTATCAGCCAGTTCTTTAGCACGGGCTACACGTTTGGCAGTGTCGGGGTGTGAAGAAAACATTCTCTGCATGTAGGAAGATGCGGGAGCCCCATTGGACAATTCGAGAAGCTTATTCAGTGATTTGTACATACCATAAGGGTCGATGTTGTTTTTTACGCAGAACTCTACACCGTAGGCATCTGCTTCGTACTCTTGTTTCTGTGAGTATTGTGCGCCGGCAAGTGCTTCTGCCATTGCTCCCAGTTCAGAGTCAGTCAGTTTGGCGACCTGGCTGCTGGCGCATTCTTTACAGCCGAACGGAAATATGCATTCTTCATTGCGTCTTTAGAGTCGGTATGGATGACATGACCGATCTCATGACCGATTACTGCCATTACTTCTTCGTCAGTCATGACGTCCATCAGTCCGGCACAGATACGCACGCTGCCGTCACCACAGGCGAAAGCGTTAACGTCCACTACTTCATATACGCCAAAGTTAACTTTCATACCATCTACTTCTTTGATGTTTCCGGTCAGTCTTTCCAGGCGTTTTCCGTATTCGCTGTCCGGTTTGGTCAGTGGGTTATGCTTGTCCATCCATTCCATATACTCCTTGCTCATAGCAGCAATGTCAGCGTCAGATAGAGAGAGTGCTTGTGCGGCATCTTTTCCTGCTTGAATAGCTTTGCCTAAATTGAATTTCTTGAATTGTGCTGAAGCGTTAAAACAACTCATGCCCAAAAATAACAGGGCTACTAATGCAATTTGTTTTTTCATCATAGTGAATTTTTAGTTTGTTATTATATAATATAGTGTTAGTATTCAAACGTGATTCCCAAAGTCGGCAGCAGTGTACCGCTTTCTTGCTTGAGGGACTTCATGACATACCGTTGTTCGGCTATCGGTGCGTCCGGATTCTTGATTACTCCGGTGCTCATTAATACATCTGCCTGTTTCAGCTTGCTGCCCGCGATATTCTGCAGATCAATGTAGAAACCCAGCATACAGCGCTTCAGATAGAATGTTTTGTCTATGCGGATATCTACCTGAGTGAAGGCCGGGAGTCGTTCTTCATTGTATCGGGTATAGTCGTAATACGGTTTTCCCTGTGCATTCCAGGCTGTTACCAGAGATGACTTGTCGGCATCATAAGGAGTATAGGGGGCACCGCCTATACAGCTGACTTTCATTCCGACGCTCCAGTGCCGGGGGAGATTGTAAGTTCCCCGCAAGTTGAAAATAAAGCGGTTGTCCCATGCGGAAGCGATGTACTCGCTTTCCTTATCAGTACGATATTCGCTTTTAAAGAGCGTGAAAGATGAGGCGAGATTCAGTTTCTTGGCGATCAGCCATTTAAGGAGAAGCTCTGCTCCGTAAGACCGTCCCTGTGCGGTGGAAGTAAGCAGCTCGTTGCCAATCACTCCGTAATCGTTTCCTTTGCAGGTCAACGGAATGCCGTCGGCTACGGAAAGAGGAATTTTGTCATAATCTTTATAGAATCCTTCGACGGATACTTCGAAGGTATCGCCCTTTCTCCAGTTCAGTCCTATGCTACCCTGGCTGACTTGCATATAGCGGAGCGCATACTTGTTGGCATAGAGTCCGTTATTGTTTTTAAAGCCGAGAGCGGTGTAGGGAGGCAGTTGATAATAGAGTCCTGCGTTTCCGCTCAGCGACCAGTGCTCCGTCAGTTGATAGGAGAGCGACAGGCGGGGAGAAAGCTGGTCGGA
>ERZ779919.717-NODE-717-length-14477-cov-6.46498_pt1 | contig 14477 bp, 10 predicted proteins | sample MGYA00511349_ERZ779919 | MGnify/ENA primary metagenome ERZ779919 (study PRJEB29588, sample SAMEA2147384) | human gut metagenome | biome: human gut; feature: human-associated habitat; material: faeces | place: Denmark | collected 2008/2010 ...
AAATCTCTTCTATTTATATCTTTCTTATTTTTATCTTCCATAATCTTATACTGATTTAGATCAAATAATTCTATGCATCTGATGTCCTGTCACATAAATAGCGCTGAAAGGACGGGACGGACAAAGGTTCTCACACGCCCCACAACCGATACATTTTTCTACATTTACTACCGGAATCTTTGGAGAATCTGTTTTTTCAGGATCGGAAGCTACCATCTGTATGGCACCTGTCGGACAATGGCGGGCACAGTTGCCACATTCCATTCCATCTGTCAAAGGTACACAGTTCTCTTTAATCCATACGGCATGTCCGATCTGAATAGCTGATTTCTCGGCAAGACTGGTGAGATGAATAGCACCGGCAGGACAAACTTCCGAACATTTAGTACATTCGGGACGGCAATATCCACGTTCGTATGATATTTCCGGTTGCATCAATGTCAATAGGTTGTCCGATGGGCGCAATACCTGGTTGGGACAAACAGAGACACATAATTGGCAGGCTGTGCAATGTTGAGTGAAATTGCGTGCGCTTAAAGCACCGGGAGGATAGATAGGGTTTTCTCTTTGGGGAATCTTTTTATCTTCGATAGTAGCCAATCCTCCGTCTACTTTTTTCTCTTGTGCTTTCAGTACAGAAGTTGTTGCAAAAATGGCCGATGCTGAAAGGAAGCTACGACGGGCATTGTCTACCTGTTCAGTAGTGACAGACTTTGCTTTCGTATCTTCGCTCGTAGCTATTTCGTTCTTAGGTTTCCGTCTTGTGTATGTAATGGCTCCATGCTTACACTTTCCGATGCAATCCATACAAGTCACACAACGGCTATAATCTATTTCATGAGCTTTCGGATTAATACACGATGCTTTGCAATTGCGGGCACACAAACCGCAACTATTGCATTTGGAAGTATCAATTACCGGTTTGAATATCGCATATTTGGATATAAACCCTAATACAGTACCTACGGGGCAGATCGTATTACAATAGGTTCGTCCGTTGCGCCACGCCAGAATGAAAAGAACAACAAGGGTAACAATGGCAATCAGCATCGTCGAAAGACTCTTTATCCATACATCTACCTCATAAAAAGCATAACTATCCATTCGTTCGGCGAAGTACGCCAACAGGTTGTTTCCCCATTGCCAGACCGGTGCAAAAAGACTGGAAGCTATCCGGCCATAAGCACTATACGGTGCCAGCAAGATAGCCAAAGAGTTCAATCCTGCAACCATCATAATAATGAATACTCCTAAAACGCCATACCGCAACCATTTCATTGCTGGTGAATAACGGAACCGGTTTTTCTTTTGTTTGCCGGATACCCACGAAACAATGTCCTGAAACACTCCCAACGGACAAATAACAGAGCAGTAGATACGTCCGAACAGGAATGTAAGTACAACTAAAAACAATACGACACCTATGTTCAAGGCTAATAAAGCCGGCAGAAATTGAATTTTCGCCAACCATCCGAACCATGTGTGCAATGTACCCGTGAAGTCGAGAAAGAGCAGGGTAATAAGTGTAAAGCACACAATGGCGGTTGTAAGTCTGATAGTACGTAGCATAAACTAATTAATTTTCAATTTATAGTAGTTATATCTAAATGTCTAAAACTGTCAGGATTGAACCATCTATATTTCAACTTTGCAAAGTTAATCAGGGAAATTTGTTTTTCAACTATACAAATTACAGAATGTTTTACCAATTTCACTGATAACAGACGGGAAAACCTTTAGCCGATTGGGTAAAGCACTATTTTTCTAATGCCACGACCTCTCCAATCTCCGGAATCAATACATTCAGAGAATCTTTATTCTTCATCTCTTCTGCATTTTTGAGAGGTTCATCCCAACGATGTTTGGCCAACGCATATTTAGAATGATGTACGGTCAGAACTCTTTTCGCTTTTAAATCTCTGGCCGTCTGTGCCATATATTGGGGCATCAGATGAATTAAGCTCCACTCTTCGTTGTATTGCCCGTTTTCAAGAATTGCGAGGTCGATGCCGGGGAACCGGTTGCCTATTTCTGCATAATGCGTATCATATCCTCCGTCTCCGCCAATGTATATCTTTTGTGAAGGAGCTTCTAGCAGGAAAGAAGCCCAAAGTGACTGGTTGGCAGTAAGTCTGCGACCGGAGAAATGACGGGCAGGCAAACAATGTATCATAAAGCCCGGAGCGAGGTTTGCGTCTTCATTCCAGTCAAGTTCTATCAGACGCTCTTTATCAAATCCCCAATATTCGAAATGTTCGCCAACACCCAACGGACAAATCACTGCTCCAATCCGGTCTTTTAATTTTTTGACTGTGTTGTAATCCAAATGATCCCAATGATCGTGACTAATCACGAGATAATCAATGTCCGGCATATCATCCGGTGTATAAAGTTCCGTACCTTTGAATGGCTTGTTGACAAAAGATACGGGAGAAGCCATACAAAATACCGGGTCAACCAATATTCGCTTTCCTCCCGTTTGAATCAGGTAAGATGAATGTCCGAACCATACCAATATTTCTTCATTACGGCCAATCTTGCGTAAATCCGTTTTTATTGCTTTGACAGCCTGTTCGGGGCGCAAACCGTCTATCTTTCTGAAAATGAACTCCCAGATTCCGCTAAAACGTCCCCTGTCGGAAGTCATCAATAGAGTTTCATGCTGATTTTTAAATTCTCCGTTTCTGTAATTAGGAGATTTCATGACTCTTTCCAGCCGTTCCCCACGGGGAGTTCTGCCGAAACTGGCTTGATTGATAAAAACAATGACTGACACCGCCAGCAATGCTATTACAGCTAATATACATCCTACAATCATACGTGCTTTGAATTTCTTGAATATGATACGCATATAATTCATAACTAAATTATTTCACGCAGCAAATATACAGGTATTCAGAGAGCTTGTTAGTATATATATTACAGATTGTTATACCATAATTACTGAAAGCAGTTGCCTGTTGGGTGTCAGTCTATTGTGTGAACAAACCCTTTTCTTGTTCAGTTATTTAGAAATAAATTTTGTAGCTGATGTTCGGAATCAGACCCGCTCCGTCTTTTTCTTCTACTACACTCGTTCTTTCATTGTATTGATAGAAATGCATTCCGGTGCGCATACCCACATTCAGTATTTTCAGAGAAAACTCGTGGGATACTCTTTTCTTATTGATCCGGAAGCTGATCGAAACATCACCGTTTATAGATGGATTGAATCGTTTAGTATATGCTTTGCTCTCGTCAAAAACGATGTCTTTTTCTTCCTGACTTTTTTCTTCATCCACAGGTGTATAGCGTCCTCCTCCCTGAAAGAACAGACGGCCGTTTACACTTAATACATTCTGTTTGAGTCTGCCAACCATCCATTCTTTTCCGGCGAGCAGGTTCACTAAAAAACTTTTATCCAGTCTCGTATTTCGCCAGATACGGTCTCCTCCCCTATATTTCGATTTGAATAATGAAGCTGTAATCATATAGTAGAAGCCGTTTTTCATGTATTGTTCCAGTGTTATATCTATTCCATAGTTTTTGGCTATTCCGGTGTTTGTCAATATGCGGTCTAAATAGAATTCTTCATAATTGATAATCGAAAAGGAGGAGTTTTCCTCAACCGGTATGTGGAACAAGTATTGATAATAGGGTTCTATTTTCAGATGTAGGCTCTGATTGATATTCCAGTCATAAGTGAATCCGAAATGATGTGCCTTTGAGAAGTCCAGGTACCGGTTTGATTCCTTTTTACCATTGATTATCTGTTCAACAAAGTAATAGTCGAGCCTTTCCCGGCGGCTATGCAAGCCGGAAGCAACTCTCGGTTCTATCGACCAGTTCTTGTTTAAAGTAAAATATTGTCCGGTAACCCCTAAACTGGTTGTCAGATTGTTGCTCAAGTTTATTACAGAACTACTATATGCCGAGAGGACTGTACTTTCTCCACTGCCTTTCGATATTTGTTCCATAGGTTTGTTTAATCCCAAATAAGGGCTGACTTTGTAATCAAGATCATATTTAAGTTCCGTAATGGTAATCCCTGTTCTGTTGGTATGCCTCGGACTGAATTTCTTATTCAGATATAAATTGAATACTAAATTCCATCTGCTATTCTGAATATCTGCTACATTAATAATAGCGTCATCGGTATGTAAGTCCGCCAATGAACGGTCTTTGGAATAGGTAGCGGATAGAGAAGAACGGATATAAGTATTTTCATCCAGTACATATTTGTGCGCTAAGCCACCTGCCAGTTTATCCAGTTTATTATATCCCGACGACCGGTCTCCCATCGTTTCCCATTCGGAACGTTCCAAAACATCTGCTTTATTTCTGTCTATCAATCCTAATCCCCAGATCGAAAAGGTTCCAGCTTTACGTGTGGGAAAATTTAGTTTGAAGGCTAAATCCTGATATTTCAGGTTGATGTCATTGCCCGATGCCAGTGAAGTAGTGGAAAAGCGATAATTCACCAGATAAGAGCTTCCCCTTTTTTTGCTGATAGGACCTTCCGAAGCTAAATCTACTCCCATGAGTCCGACCTGAAAAGCATGTTCGTACTTCTGATTATTACCATTTCGTAGATGCATATCGAAAACACCTGATAGGGCATTACTGTATTCCGCCGGGAAAGCTCCGTTGTAGAAATCGGAGTTGCCGATAACCTGCGTACTCAAAGCAGACAGGAATCCTCCTCCCAAGCCTGATAGATCGGCAAAGTGGGTAGGATTAGGTATTTCAATCCCCTCCAATCTCCATTGTGTAAATTGTGGGGCATTTCCCCGGATAGCAACCGCATTGGTGCCGACATCTCCCGCTACTCCTGCGAATGCAGAACTTAACCGTGCAGGATCGTCAAAGCCATTGGCAAATCGTGACGCTTCTTCGATACTAATCATACGTCCTCCTGTGATGGCCATCGGGTTGACGGTCCGGTCTTTCTTTATTTCCGGTTTGACAAGTACTTCAGCCAAATCCTGCACATTTTCATCCATAGGAATTTCTACAAACACTTCTTTAGATGAAGTGACAGAAACTTCGCTGATGATACTTGGACGATATCCCATAAAAGATGCCTGAATATTATAACGACCTACCGGGACATTATTAATCCGAAAGTTTCCCCGTCCATCCGTCGAACCTCCCCGTGAGGGATCTTCTGCTATACAAACGGAGGCATATTCTATGGGCGTATTGGTTTTGGAGTCAACAACGATTCCTCTTATGGTTTGAGTCAGTTTTTGTGTATCATTGTTGGCGGGCTTTTGCTTGTTATCTTGCGAAGAAATAATAATATGATATCCTTTTATCTTATATACATATCCGGTTTCCTTCAATAGTTGAGTCATAGCTTTGTCGATGGCTACATTTTTAAGAGATAAAGATTGTTTCTTTTCTATATCCAGATTTGACTGTTCATAAGCAATGCTATATCCCGTTTGTACTTCTATTTGTGCAAAAGCCTCTTTTAGTGAGATACTTTTATTTTGTATGGTAATTTTTTTTTCTTTATTCTGTGCAACAGTTGTGAGAGAGAGAAAAGTAAAAAATAAAAAAATGGCAAGCTTAGCCGCCTGTTTATTCGTATTTATTCGATTCATTATTCTATATTTGTATGTTGATACTTCATTTTACGTCACTTGTTGAATGAGGATAGACATTTCAGAACTGGGAAGAGGGTCTCAAGCTGCTTCCCGGTTCTTTTTATTCATAGGCTGTTTCTTTTTATTATTGGGTTAATACTATTTTCTTTTCATACTGCTGATAATCAAAGCCGATTATATCTTTCAATATATTCAGTATTTCATCCAGGCTTTCATCTTTCAGGAATTTGACTGTATATCGTTTGGATGCAGGGATATTTGCTGTATTATCAATCGTGGTGTTATAGTGTCTTTCCAGAGTTCGGAATATTTCTCCGGCGCTGGCATTGGTAAAGACCAGTTTTCCCACCATCCAAGAGTTTGTATCATTCGTATCTATCACTGATATATGGATATCTGATGTTTTTTTGTCGTATGTAAGTTGTTCATTAGGTTTTAGTATATGGGGAGGTTGGGCATGAATACTCACTTCCACCTTACCGCTAGTCAATGTAGTCGTTATTTTTTCATCATTAGGATAAGCTTTCACGTTGAATCTGGTTCCAAGCACTTTCACAGAAAGTTGGGAGGTTTCTACAATAAAAGGACTTACAGTATCTTTTTTGACAGAGAAATAAGCTTCACCGTTGAGAATGACCTGACGTTTATCTTTGGCAAAAGTCTCCGGATATAAAATGGAACTTCCCGCATTCAACCATACTTCCGAACTGTCCGGCAAAATTAGACGCTTCTGTTCTCCATAGGCAACAGATACCTCTATCATTTCGTTTCGGGGAGAAAGATAGTAGAACATTCCTCCTGCCAATAAAAACAAAGGAACAATAACGGCGGCAACACGGGCAAACTTCTGATAAGAAGCTACGTTGGTCAGATGCTCCTTATTATATCCAGTTCTTAAGTTTACCCGTTCCAATGAGACATAAGTGCTCGAATCGGCTTCTACGTCCAATTCATTCCAATAATCCAATGAAGCTTTTGCTTTCGCCTGCTGATTTTGGTCTTTAATGATCCACTTCTGCACTTTCTCTTCCGTTTCGGATGGAAAGCGTGCGGAGAGGAACATTTTGATGATTTTACTGATATTACTTTTCTTCATTTTTGCTGCACTTTACTATATATACAGTTTAGTGGCAAAAAGCTCAATAAGAAAGTGGAAGTTTTTTTATAAAGCAGAATGAAAAAAAATATAATGCTATAATAGTGATACCAGAAAACATGAAATAACCTTCCGTATTTCTTTCAAAGCAAGACTTAGCTGGCTTTCAACATTTCTTTTGGTAGTATTCAGGCGTTCGGCAATTTCGGCATTGGATAATCCTTCGTTACGACTCAATGTATAAATCATTCTCCGTTGTTCGGGCATTCCTCCGACAAGTTCGTCAATCAGCATTTCCAATTCCTTGGCAATAAGGTCTTCTTCGGAAGTAGAACTATATCCTGTTTCTTGATTATTGTTCAGATAGGCATCACACACATATTTATGTTTCAAGAAGTTTATAGCTGCATTTCTTGCAATGGTGTGCAAATAAGAATTGAATGATCTGGAGGTATCAATGGAGTGACGATTGATCCAAAGATTGACAAATAAATCCTCTGTCAGCTCTTCCGCATCAGGTTCTGATTTTATATATCCGTCAATGAATGTTTTGGTTTTGTTGTAGTATGCTATAAAAATAGTCTCGAAGGCCTTGTGATTCCCATCCTGAAAGGCCTCCAGCGTTTTTATATCAATGTTGTTATTCATACTATCTCCCAATTTTCATTTCATTGGGACAAAAGAAGCAATAATTTATTTTATAAAGATGGTCTTTTTTGAAATATTAATGATATTAGAAAGATTTATTCTATTTTCAAGATTCTCTTCATCTCCGGACGAAAGCTATCACCCCAGATTTCCAGTTGCTCAATCAGAGGAATCAGCGTCTTTCCCAATTCGGTGATAGCATATTCCGAATGGGGAGGAAGCTCCATGAATATCTTTTTGCTGATAATGCCGTGCATCTCCAATTCTTTCAGTTGTTGATTGATGACCCGGGGACTTGCCTCGGTAAATAAACGATGCAGCTCGCTGGGACGTTTCGGACCAGTGCATAATTCCTGAATGATGCAACTTTTCCATTTTCCCCCGATCACTTCCATCGTAATCTTTATCCCACAATCAATATCAAAAGGAATTTTCTTCTTATACATAGTTTTCTGCTTTTCTGCAAAAATAAGGATATCACTACAAAAACAAAAATAATAACCCCAAAATGTAGTATAGGGCCAAATTTATCAGTATATGAATAATTCGTCCCTACTTGCCGATGTTTCAGGTATTCCCTACTTTTGCTTCAAAAAGATGAGAAAGTATTTATTATCACTTGCATTAGTCGTTGGAGTCGTTTCAATGAATGCACAAGAAAAAGTAACAAACAATGTAAATATGGAAAATAAAAAATCAACTCTTCGTTTTATCTATCCTCAATGGCAAGGAGGAATTGTAGATCATTGGATGCCTGATATTCCGGCGGAAGATTCATCCAGAGGCTACTATCTGGGAGCACAGTTATTGAACTATTTAGCCCCACAGACCGGTCAGAAGACCGTCGAAGTTCCGGTTTCACTGGATATCAATGACAGAGCGACGGAAAAAGGTATCAGTGCACGCAGTGTCATACTGAAACAAACTAAAGCTGCGCTTGATCTGCTTAAAGAGAATCATCCGGATCGGATTGTCACTTTAGGAGGAGAATGTTCCGTTAGTGTTGTTCCGTTTACTTATTTAATCAATAGATACCCGGATGATGTAGCTATCGTCTGGATAGACGCACATCCCGACATCAATCTGCCTTATGATGAATATAAGGGTTATCATGCAATGGCACTAACAGCTTGTTTGGGAATGGGAGATGAAGAAATTATGGAATTACTTCCGGGAAAAACAGATGCTTCCAAAGCCCTGATTGTCGGACTCCGCTCATGGGATGAGGGTATGCAGGAACGACAAAGAAAGCTGGGAATTAAAGAATTATCTCCACAGGAAGTTGCCAATGATCGTACAAAGATTATGGAATGGCTGAAAAGTACCGGGGTTTCGAAGGTGGTTATACATTTCGATATGGATGTATTGGACCCAGCAGAGATAATCGCTGCCGTAGGCATTGAGCCTAACGGCATGAAGATTGAAGAAGTAGTTCGTATCATTAATGATATATCCTCCGAATATGATCTGGTAGGACTTACAGTTGCCGAACCTATGCCACGAGTGGCAATCAAACTTAGAAATATGCTCAATCAGTTACCTCTATTGAAAGATTAAATTCCCCTTTGACGAGGACGGTAAAGAATACCGAATACATTCAGTAGATACCCCAATAAACACAATAATGGGGCAATACGTATGCGTGTTCCACTAAATATATCGGGATTATAGGCGGCAAGGGGACTCCCACTCCCCTCACCGCTCATTAATATATATCCTATGATAATCAATATAGAGCCGATAATTAAGATGACGTAATTTCTTTTGCCCAATACTGTTTTTATTTCTTCTTCTCTTATTCTTTTCGATTTCATATTCTTTGAGTTTAGTTGTGATAATTCATTAGTTGAGTAAAGCGCATATATTTCTTTTCAAATTGCTGATTACTCTGTTCATATCTCTCTTTATCCATACTCTTCAGTAATTCATTACACTGATTCCATTGCCAGAACCTATACAAACAATCCTGTTGAACCATCCCTATCCGGTTATCTCCCAATGAGAAAGCCCAGTCGATATAATTTTCCGATTCTGCTATCAGATGATTCAATAGATCGGTCGCTTTCTGCGTTTCTCCTATGGAAGCATAAGCGGTGGCTATATCATACGAACCACTCTCGTATACTTCAGGAACATTATATGCCGGAATAGTTTGCCCAGCATATTCCAATACTTTTCTGGCACGGATGTCGTCTCCTTGTTTCACCAATTCTTTAGCCAGTTGCGCAAAGAGCCTTCGATGAGAATAACAGATGCGCAGGGTTGTTTCGTCCAGATAAAGTCCGGGAGTATCCAATCCTCCGTATTTATATCTGTTCATCACATTCTCGTAGAGCTTCTCCGTATCTATGGCATATCCATTGCCTTCTTCCACGTCTCCCCATTCTTTATAGTTGAAAGGAGTAAACCGGAATGCTAACCCTTCCTGAACAAAGTAGTCATCAAACTTCAGTTTACTGGAGTTGCCTACCGAGATAGCCATGTACAGGGGACGTTCCCAGTTACAGTTAGCCAGGATCTCGAGCATGAGTAAGTCCACTTTAGTCAACAGACGTATATTTTTTAGAGAAATAGACAGTTTATCCGGTATTGCATCTCTTAGTTCTTCCCCTTTTAAATGACGAATGGCTTCAGGCAACATCATTCCAGAACGGAGTACTGCATCCTTATCAATATAAATATTTATTGTATCGGTAGGTATCACATGGAATTCCTGTTTCTCTGCGAACACCCAATATTTCAGGATATTCTTTATTTCATACGGATCATTTCCAAAACTATCACGGGCTTCTTCGGGATGTTTCTGATACAATGCTTCTATCTGTTTCTTCAATTCCGGACGAACAGCCACATATTCGTTCTTCCCTTCCTGGTATTGATTTTGATCCCAACTGATCGGCAGTCCGGGAGCATCGTACAGAGGACATTGTTGCTGATAAATGTACCAGTCGGTCTGCGCATAACTTAAATTGCAGATACGTACATCTCTGCGTACTTCTTCCGTATCCTGATTATACCACAAGGGGAACGTATCATTATCCCCGTTACAGAATATGATCGGATTTCCTTTGTCGGGAAGTGTCATCAGATAATTAGCACCAAAGTCACGACAGGTATACCGGTTGCTTCGATCGTGGTCATCCCAAGTCTGGCTTGCCATTTGTATGGGGACAAACAGGCAAAGCAGCATAAGTAAGCCGACTGGGAGGATTTTTGCCTGTTTCCTGCGAAGCATGTCACAGCATCCGGCGGCTCCCATTCCAATCCAGATAGCGAACGCATAAAACGAACCTGCATACGCATAATCCCGTTCACGGGGTTGTCCGGGAGTCTGATTCAGATAGAGCACAATAGCCAATCCCGTCATAAAGAAAAGGAAAAATAAGACACTGAATTGCTGCTTGCCTTTTTTTCCACGTGTCCATTGCCAATAGATACCGAGTAATCCTAATAATAATGGTAAGCCATAGAACACATTGTGACCTTTGTTCTCACGCAAAGATTCCGGCAAAAGTTTTTGATCCCCCAGTCGCAGATTATCAAGCCAGGAAATTCCTGTAATCCAGTTACCATGTTCCGGTTCACCGCTTCCTTGAATATCATTCTGTCGTCCGACAAAATTCCATAGGAAATAGCGCCAGTACATGTAATTGAGTTGGTATGTGATAAAATAAGTCAGGTTTATGTGATAAAATAAGTCAGGTTCTCTTTTTGTGTAGGAGCCTCATTCGCACCTCCACCGGACCATCCTTTGTAAGAAGCGGCCGAACGATCATTCCACATTCGCGGAAACAACATATTTTGAGTGTAGCACACGTCTTCCTTATAGCGAATAATTTTATACTTGCCTTCTTTCTTATCCGGCCGATAGATGGCACTACCTTTTTCTGTCTTTACCTTGTAATAGTCTCCTTCGGGCACATACTCCGGTTCGGACGCATAGGTTCTCCCATAAAGTAAAGGAGCACTTTCATACTGTTCGCGATTCAGGTAGCTTTTGAGTGTGAAAATAGTATCCGGTGCATTCTCATTGAGCGGCGTATTAGCCTTGGCACGAATGAGTATGACCGCATAGGTGGTATATCCTATGGTGAGCATGAGTAAACACCACAAACCGGTATTCACGATGCGTTTTCTGAACCGATAAATGGCTCCTATCAGTAAAAACAGGACCAAACCCAGAAAGACGATCAATCCTGACTGGAAGGGTAATCCCATCACATTGACAAAGAATAATTCGAACCATCCTCCTACATCAGCCATTCCGGGTATATAAACAAAAAGAATCAATACAATAAGAATACCGGATAATGCAATGGCCCCGATAACTCCCTTGAGTGATAGAGTCTGATATTTTTGGTAATAGAACACTAATACAATGGCAGGAATACAAAGCAGATTAAGCAAATGCACTCCGATTGAAAGCCCTATAATATAGGCTATCAGGATAATCCAGCGGTCACCGGACACAGAATCTGCTTCATCCTGCCAGCGAAGAATCATCCAAAATACCAAGGCTGTGAGGAAAGAAGAGAAAGCATATACCTCCCCCTCTACCGCACTAAACCAGAATGTATCACTGAAAGTATAAGCTAAAGCTCCCACAAAACCTGCTCCCAGAATGATAATAACATCCATAACAGATAATTTCCGTTCATCGCCCACAAGCAAGGCTCTCACTAATCGGGTAATACTCCAGAAAAGAAACAAGATACAACCGGCACTCAATAGTGCATTTAAAAAGTTGACCATTCCCGACACTTGCGAAGCATCGGAAGCAAACTGGGTAAACAGGTTGCCGACAAGCATATAGAAAGGTGCTCCCGGCGGATGCCCTACCTGTAATTTTTCAGCACAAGAAATAAATTCGGGACAATCCCAGAAACTTGCGGTTGGTTCGATGGTCATCCCATACACAAATGCTGCTATCAGAAAGACCAGCCACCCACCGAAATCATTCCATCTTTTAAATAATAAGTTGCTCATTGTTCTGTACTTTTTTATTTGCAAAGTTACAGGACATACTGCTAAAACAGGCATTTTTTACCGGACGGATACGGACGGTCGTCAATGATAATATGTTGATAATCAATAATAATAAAAGTGAAGAGATAGACAAAAACAGACAGAGGATAAATTAGGTACAAATTAATAATGGCATAGTAAAGTAAATGGCATAAAAATGACAATGTATCAAATATGAAAAAACTATTGGGATATTAGGAAAAACAAGTGCCACTCTTGTTTTTTGCTATTTAATTTCGTATCTTTAATGACTTTCATTCTTCTAAAGACAGATAATCATATTACAGAATGACAAATATCACCTTATAAAGTGACATTTGTCACCCTATAGGATGCCCATCGTCCCGTTATAACGGGACAACTACCCGACTGCATAAAAGATTACTAATTTCTGTACCAAAAAACATTAATCTCTGCAACGAAAAGCCTTAAATGTAGTAAGGAGATAATGAATCATTACCAGATAATAATTAATTTCTTGCACAAAATGAAAGATCCCCCAATGATTTCACAATATCTTCCAGTGACTCTTTAGAATTAGCCAACATCAGTTTCTCCGTTTTTATTCTGGAGATTCTCCGGGTCAGCGTCTCTGTAGTCAGTTTCATTAAATCAGCAAAGCAAGCAGGTTGGACTCCCTCCCGCAGAAAAGCACATACCCTTAAATCCTCTTCTGTGAGCTTCGGACCTATTTCTTTCAATTTAGATACAAGTCCATAGACGTTTTCCTGAAGTCGCAGTAACTCTGTCCAGTCTTTCTCGGAGAAAGAAGGGATTTTAGAAGACAAAACATTCCGTTCTTTAAACTGTCGTACTTTTGAGACAACGGGGGAACTTTCATAGATATGTAGTTGAAGAGACTGATACTTCTCTTCGAGATGGTTACATTGCAAAATCAGCTTATCCGATTCAACATCTTTTTTCAGTATTTCTTCTTTGAAAAGATCCAATTGGGAAAGTGCGTGCCGATTTTTCTTCCAGAGTAGCCCAAGTAACAAAGACATCACACCAAACATTCCTAAAGCAGAAGAAAGAATTACTGAAGAATCGCTTTTACCGTCATTCAACATCAACTGACTGGCGTATGCCTTTCTCTCCATTTCCAGTGCTTCATCAAAGTTACCGTATTTCTGATAATAAAGACTACATCGTTTGCAGATTTTTGCCAGATGATCGTATTCCTCTGTTTCCTTGGCAAGCTTGATTGCCTTCTTAAAGTGGATTTCTGCCTCCTCTTTCTGTTCCAGATCACTTTCCACACAGGCAAGATAATAATATGCTTTGGATTTTTGATATTCATTGCCATTTTTCTCATAATAAGATGCCGCCTGCCTGATTTGCTTATCAGAAGAATGAGGAATACTTTTGTCCTCGTTGAGTTGGGTACACAATAAATTATACTCTGCCAGTTGAGCCTCATTCATTTGGCTTGACTGAATAGTCTCAAGAATAATGGATGCTGTATCCGGGTCCTGTGCCATGAGTTGTGCGGCTTTGTCTAACCCTTGCTTCACACTCGTTCCTTCCGGATGACATGCAGCCAATGAAAGGAGCATCATATACAATAAAATTCGAAGGTTATTCATAACTCTATTTTTGTCTTTACAAAGGATTGATTGGATTTGCAAATATAAAAAATAATCGGTATTTATCCTTCCCTAAGTCATACAAAAAGTATAGTGACGCTATCCTCTCCTTATAGCTACGCTATCCGGGTGTGATAGTGACACTATTTGGCAAGGATAGCGTCACTATGTTTTTTTGACAAATATCAAGCCGTTGTGCACTGCTAATTAAGAAGATAAGCCGTATCTTTGTAGCAAACAAAAAAATTATATATCATGATTAAAAACATTGTATTTGATTTTGGAGGGGTGATTGTAGATATTGATCGTGACAAAGCGGTTCAGGCATTTATCAAACTGGGACTGGCAGATGCTGATACCCGGCTGGATAAATATCACCAGACCGGCATCTTTCAAGAACTGGAAGAAGGAAAGCTAAGCGCGGATGAGTTTCGGAAACAACTGGGGGATTTATGTGGCCGTCCATTGACGATGGAGGAAACCAAACAGGCATGGCTGGGCTTTTTCAATGAAGTGAATCTAAATAAACTC
>ERZ779919.719-NODE-719-length-14426-cov-7.01044_pt1 | contig 14426 bp, 8 predicted proteins | sample MGYA00511349_ERZ779919 | MGnify/ENA primary metagenome ERZ779919 (study PRJEB29588, sample SAMEA2147384) | human gut metagenome | biome: human gut; feature: human-associated habitat; material: faeces | place: Denmark | collected 2008/2010 ...
AATGTAATTTTTAAGTAGTTATGAAAAGAAAATTTGTAAAAGTGATGTTCTTCGGAGCGCTGGCACTTTCTACTGTCACCTATGTAGGCTGTAAAGACTATGATGATGACATCGACAATCTGCAAACACAGATTGACGCGAACAAAGCTAGTATCGCCGATTTACAAGCCAAAGTGAATGATGGCAAATGGGTGAAGGATGTTGTAAAGATTGAAGGTGGCTTCAAGATAACCTTTAATAATGGAGACGCTTATGACATCGTAAATGGGAAAAATGGTGTTACTCATAAAGTTGAAATTAAGGGGGGGTATTGGTATATTGACGATGTAAAGCAAATTGCTGCTACTGGTCCTGAGGGTCCACAAGGTCCTGCCGGTCCTGATGGTCCAAAAGGTCCTGCTGGTGTTGATGGTAAATCACCCTATATTGGAGCTGATGGCTTTTGGTATTTCTATCAACCTAAGCACGAGAATGCTATTAAAGAAGGTGATAAAGCAGGATGGGTACAAGGTCCTACTTCAGAAACTAGTATTTATATAGTAAAGAGCCAAGAGAAACCATGCTGGACTTTACATGTACGTGATGATAAAGATGAATGGCAAGACGTTGTATTGCCCACTGCTGATAATATAACAAGTATCAAAGGTGTGGCAATTGAAAGCGGCGTAATTTCTACTGACGGAACCAAAGAAGTTAGTCTGTATTATGGTACTGCAAATGACAAGGTTAAATTCGGTAATCCAGAAATTGAGTATCCAAAAGGTTATTTATTTACCAGTAGCGATGCTGTAATCAATGCAATGGTAAATCCTGCAGATATTGATATTGCACAGTACACAGTAACTTTGGAAGATTCGCATGGAAATACTTGCTTTGTATTGGCATCACCTGCTAAGAATATGTCATCTGATCCATTGAAGAATAAAACTACTACTCGTGCAGAACAATGGAATAAAGGCATTTATGATTTTGCTATTGCTTTTGCAAATGTTGATGCTAAAACCATTGAAAATGGTAAGGATGTTGCCTATGCATTGTCTACAAAGAATGCATGGGGGAAAACAATTCTGTCTGATTATGATGTGAAGATTAAAGCCGAGACAGAAAATGCTCCTGGTTTGACTGCTACTACATATACTACTGCTAAGGATATCGATATTAATGAAGAATGTATATTAGATGATCTTGTTCAGAGTGAAAATGTATTTGATGCTGATGGTAAGAGAAGTGGTTATGGGGAAGAAAATTTAGGAAAAGTCTTTGCTCACTACTATGCGATACCTAAGAATACAAAAAATGTAACAATGAAAGAGGTAGATGGTAAGACTGTTATCACCTCTTCCGAGCCACAAACTGTGATCGTTACTCTTCATTACCTGAAAGTTGATGGTACTGCTGATAAGAAAGAGTTTAATTTAAACTTTAAAACTCTTGCACAAAGCGTATCTTTGACAATGAACTGGGTTGTCGGTGCGAAGGATGCGGATTCTAAGGTTACTTTGCCTGATGATATTCAGAAATTATTGAAAGATACGAAGTATTCAATAGCTTATGCTTCTTCTAAAACGACGAAACTTACTGGTACTGCTGCGGCAGCAGATGGTAATATTAGCTTTACTGCCGATGAAGTGAAAGTCAATGGTGAAGCTGTATCTTATCAAAACGGTAGTGTTAAACTTGCATTGACAGACAATGGTAAGAGTGGTGATGAGAAAGTCTATTATCTAACTCCTGAATTTGCTAAAAATTTGGTTACCGCTACTTCTCATAAGATTGATTTGGTAGTTTATCATCAGGGTGGAGATGAAGCTACTGGCACTGATATTGCTAAGATAATCACAGTAAATCTGAACATCACTCAAGATGATAATACTATTAATGTATTCAAACCGCTTAAATCGTTCTTCGATGCTAGTTTCGAGAATGCTACTGCTTATGGTACGACATCTTCGAGTGAAACAACTATCTCTTATAATTTGTACACTCTCTTTGAAACAATTGATGCTGGTGTTAAAGATCATATAGAGTTTACTTTATACAAACCTGGTAAGAATGACAAGGATGGTAAGGAATGGACTGCTGGTGCAAATAAGGGTGATATTTCTGTTGTTAAATCCGAAGTAGATAAATCAAGACCTGTAATTGCCACCTATACTCCGTTTGGTAATAAAAATCTTACTAAGATAGAGAAGAAGTTTAATCTTACTTTTGCTTCGCAAATTGTAGGACCTAAGACTGATATATTTACTGATAAAGGAAATTATCTTTCTATGGCAAAACAGAAATTTGATATTAATATCAAGAATTTCTTATGGAAAGATTATCTTACTAAAGATATTCAAGTGGATGACGAGAGAATAGCTAGTGTAACATTGTCTTTGAGTGATGAGGCCAAAAACTATATTAAACTGAGTGATACGACATTCCCTTCTGCAGATTCTAGTGATGGTGCAACTCCAGTAGTTAAAAAAGGTATAGTTAATGTATCGTTGATTGTTACTAGTACTACTAATATAAAAACAACTATTTCAGGCACGGAAAGTTATATCCTTATCACAGTGAAAGATATTTGGGGAAAGACTACTACTGCCAAGATTGCTGTTCCTATCAAGAACAAGGCTGACGAAGATGCAGATAATGCTAAAAAATAAGCTTTGAACCCTTTTCACTTAATTGTGAAAACCATATAGGGGATGACAGATAAATAAATGATGCTTGCGAAAGTGTTTTTTATTATTTGTCTTCCTCTTCTATAAGGGATACCTCCCTTATTTCCCACAGGTATCCCTTTTTTTGTCTCATTACATCTTCTTATTTGCACTAGAACCAATTTGCTAGTCCCTTATTTCCCTATAGATTAAGGAGATGTTTTGAGAGTATAGAAAGCCCGGGCTTGCGAAAGTCCGGGCTTTTCGTGCTCTTTTGTCTTTGGAACATCTTAGCTATTTCCTTTGTTTGTTCATGCGGGGTATTTCCATTGATGGGATAATACTCGTATATTTATCGTCTAAATTATTAATAAATTATGAGATGTTGAAAGTACTAGCATTTATGAAGCAGGTAGCCACTGGGTTACAGATGGAGGGAAACTTTGGGACTGCACATGTCTATCGTAGTAGTCTGAATGCCATCATTGCTTATCGTGGGAAAAATGATTTTGTTTTTAGTGAAGTGACTTCGGAGTGGTTGAAAGGGTTCGAAGTATATCTTCGTAGTCGTGGATGTAGTTGGAACACCGTTTCCACCTATTTACGGACCTTTCGTGCGGTTTACAATCGTGCGGTCGATCTTCAGAAGGCTCCTTATGTTCCTTACTTGTTTCGTTCGGTTTATACCGGTACTCGTGCCGATCATAAACGTGCGTTGGGTGATGAGGATATGAAGAAGGTATTTACTAAATTATCTCGTGCATCGGGTGCGCCATTAGCGGTATATCAGGCGCAGGAGCTATTCATTCTGATGTTTTCGCTTCGTGGTATGCCGTTTGTCGATCTTGCTTATTTGCGTAAGAGTGATTTGCGCGATAATGTAATAACGTATCGCAGACGTAAAACCGGGCGACCATTGTCGGTGACATTGACTCCGGAAGCAATGGCTTTGGTAAAGAAATACATGAATCGTGATTCTTCTTCTCCTTATTTATTTCCATTGTTGAGAAGTCGGGAAGGAACTAAAGAAGCCTATCGCGAATATCAGCTTGCATTACGTAGTTTTAACCAACAGCTGATGTTATTGGGTGAATTGCTCGGATTGGGAGATAAACTTAGTTCGTACACTGCCCGTCATACCTGGGCTACGACGGCTTATTATTGTGAAATCCATCCGGGTATTATCTCCGAAGCGATGGGACATTCGTCTATCACTGTGACCGAGACTTACCTGAAACCTTTCCGGAGTAAGAAAATTGATGAAGCAAATAGACAAGTTCTTGACTTTGTAAAACGCTCTGTGATAGGTGTAAACGCTTGAAAATTATCCTGTTACTCTGTAGGTAACGGGAATGAATATCGGTGCAAATATGAGCATATTTCTTAAAACAACCAAACGAAATCACACATTTTTTCTAATAAAGCATTCAAAAGTAGAACTAGGACAAATAAAACACGTGGATTCTTTGTATTAGGGCTTTGTTAACTTCTAAATTTTGCAAAAGATTTCCTTCCCCTCTACTGCCTTTCAGAAGCAGGGGTAAAAAAGTTTCATCACATTTGGTATCATTTTTCAGTATTGACTACTCTCGAAGAGCAGGCACAAAGGTTTCTCTGTTACCTACAGAGTAACGGGTTGTGCTATTATTGAAACTTAGTGTTTAATAATATATTATTAATGTAATTTTTAAGTAGTTATGAAAAGAAAATTTGTAAAAGTGATGTTCTTCGGGGCGTTGGCACTTGCAGTTAGCACAGCAGTGACAAGTTGCAAGGACTACGATGATGATGTTAAAAATTTGCAGGAGCAAATTGATAAGATTACATCTACAAGTCCGGTCAGCTCGGAAGAATTGAAAGCGGCTGTTGATAAAGCTAAAAGTGAATTGACAGAACTGTTGAACAAGAAAGCTGATATTACAGCTTTGGAAAAAGAAATTCAAGATTTGAAAGATGCCTTAGCTAAAGGGGGAGATGAAGCTTTATTGGCAGATCTTGCAAAACAGTTGGCAGACAAGACTAATTTGTTAACATGGGAAAATCTTAAGACTGATGAAACCATTGCTAAATTAAAAACGGATATTGATGCTTTAAATAAAGTATCATCAACTTTGGATGCTTTGGTAAAAGCAGAGCAAAAATATAAAGAATCAGGTGATTTAAGTGGATTTGACAACACAAGCTTCGATGCATTAATCAATAATAGCATTAAAGAGGCAATAGAGAAAGAGGGTGATATTGCTGCATATGTTCAAGGTGTAGTACAGAAAGCTACTTTAGCTGATTTTAAAGCTATCAATAATGAAGTTTCTACTTTGACAGGTGGTGTTTGGAAATCCATGGAAGCATTTATTACAGATTGCTATACTCTTTTATATGATAAAGAAGATGGTATTCTGGCTAGATTGACAGAACTGGAAAAGTTGCAAGAAGCCGTAAATGCCTTCATTAAAGAAAATGATAATTACGAGAAGTATGCTGATATTCTAGACCAAATTGAAGCATCCAGACAGGCTTTGACCGCATTGAGTCTTCCTGAAGGTAGTACAAATCTTACAGAAGCAATTGAAGCTATAATAAGAGAGCAATTAAAAGAAGAAGATTCGTCACTTGCTAATTTGAAGAAAGAACTTCAAGATGAGATCAATGCTATCAAGAAGATGGTGCAAAGCGTATCATTTGTTCCTAAGACATCTGATAGAATTGTAAGCTTTACTACATTATATGCAAAAGCAAAAGCTACAGACGCCAATTATGGAAAAATAACTCTCGATGGTGCTTCTACTCAAGAAGTCATGTTCCGTATTTCTCCTGCTGATGCTGCTGAATCATTTGTTGATAATTATGATGTGACTTTCAGTGCAGACAGAGAAATGACGAGAGCAGTGCAGGTAGATCAGTTTGTGATAGTTGGTGAACCGGTTATAGATGGTGGTTTAGTAACTTATACAATTAAGTCTAATGCAACAAAGAGCTTTGCTGTATGTATGCACGTAGTTACTAAAGAAGATAAAGTAGGAACATTAGGTAAAACAGATATTACTTCTGACTATTTTGCTGCTATTGTAGGTAAGAAATATTTGGTAGATGCATATTATAAAGTAGATGCTGATGTAGATTTGGAAATTCCTTACGATGTTAAAGATGGCAAGGCAGAATATAACGGTAAAGGTCGTGTTGTATTATCTGTATCTAATAGTGCAGATGGAACTACTCCGTCAGAGGTTGAATTGTCTGAATATCCAGGCTTTGATCCAAAATCTTTGACTACAACATTTAGTGTAGTTAATGACACTTACTTCAAAGTTAGTGGTACTGCTGTAATGCTGAATGCCTATGAGACTCCAAGTTATATTGGCCAAGTTACAGATGTTAATGCGAAAGTGACTGCTGCAGGCTTCTATACTCCTGCTGCTGATAAGAAGATTGGTACAGTGACTGTTACTAAGACAACTAAAAAAGCTACTATTGATTATGGTAAGATTGAACCTGCAACTTGGAGTAATGACGCACAAACTGTTGCAGCTTCGAAATTCCCATTGAATAAGATTTATGATGCTGAAGACGTGAAGTTGACTCTTACTGAATTCCAAGCTTTGACAGGTGAAGTAGTGAAAGAAGTAACTGATAAGGTTTATTTTGCTATTTCTACAGATCTTTCTTCTAAAAATGAATTAACAGCTGTCATTGCAGCACAAACTCCTGCCGGTGTTTATCCTATTAAGGCTAAATTTACTTCTGATGGTAGAGAAATTATAGTTACTGCTACTATTACAGTACAAAACCCTGAAATTGCAGAGTTAGCAGTAGATAAATATCTTTGGGGTGGAACAGCAACAGCTGGTAAAGTTGGATTTACTCCAACACTGGATCAGGAAGAAAAACCATTTTCTATTACTTTGAGCTATGACTTATCCAAGCTGTTTACTAACTATTCTGCTGTGCAGGCAGCTGTTACTGGTGTTACAGGTGCTACTTTGAAAATTGATGTTCCTAATTGGAATAAGATTAAAGGTATTAGCTATAGTGAACCGACATTGACATTTAAGAAGGATGAATATACAGGTAAGACTACAGACGGAAAAGATGCGAAAGTACAAATCGTTGCTACAGTGTCTTTAGCGGGTACGACTACACCTCTTCAGAAATTAACAGCTGATGTAAATATCAATGATATTAGTGGTTCTTGGGTTGCTGGTAAGAAAGCAGTAGAACTGAACAGCAAGGCTGGTGTTTATCCTTTGGCCGATGGATTTAGTTGGAATGATATGAGAGGTAAAGCTATGTGGAAAGATGGTAGTCAGGTAGATGACCAAGTTGAGTTTGGCACAGCTACTCCACTCGCTATTTATGGTTTGACTGCTCCTTCATTCAAATTTGTAGATGCTGAAGGCAAAGATACAACTTGTCCATACTTAACAGTTGGTAATGATGGTAAGTTGTCATTTACAACTACTGGTAAAGGATATAATTTCCAAACTGATTATACCGCTTACGTAATGATTGTTGCTAGCTCACAATGGGGTACAATTACTAATTATGCAAATAATAATGTAATAACAGTAACTATACCTGCTAATGTGAAGTAAAACAGATAAAACCCTTCTTCACCTTGTGTGAAGAATACGCCGAGAAGAAACAGAGTGAAGGATTTGGCTTGTGAAAGTCAATCCTTCCAATTCTGTTCTTCTTATAGAAAGGGATACCTCCCTTATTTCCCACAGGTATCCCTTTTCTTTATTTCATAACATCTCCTTATTTGCACTAGAAACCAATTTGCTAGTCCCTTATTTCCCTATAGATTAAGGAGATGTTTTGAGAATATAGAAAGTCCGGGCTTGCGAAAGTCCGGGCTTTTTCATTATTATTTATTTATCGGATTGAATATAATGGAAGTTCTCGTCATACAGTCCTACGAGCAGGCTTTGTCCTTTACCATCCACTTTCAGCCCGCCATATACGGCTTTTTGATAAAGAGTATCTTGTCCCTCTTCAAAGAAGAAAGACTCGGCACCGAGGAAGATCCGGTGACGCACTATTTTATATTTGATGACTAGCTCATTGTCGTTTACAGGTTCTAAAGCGTTTTGCAGCCGCACTATTTTTCCTACTTGATTACTGTCAATTTGAAGTATGGCATAACCGCGTATGGCAGTTTGTTGGTCTAGCAGATCTGATGAAGCTTCTTTGTAGCTAAGCCTCATATAGTCTCCTTGCATAAGAGAGCGGGGATCGACGGGAGCTAGCTGTAACAAAATCAACTGTCCGTCTTTCAAAGTTTGCTCTTTTTTATAAACCGACCAGTTGAAATATCCCAGTAGCAGTATCAGGTTTGCAATAATCAATATTCGGCTATACTTTTTCATGTCTTGTTCTTTTTTGAGTGAAGAAATACCAGGCTGTAATACATGCAATTCCGATGAAGAAAAGTGTCATGGATTTGGTGAGCAGGCTTAAATTCAAATCATAATAGTATTTGGAAACGGCATAGATAAAAAGAAGAAGCGAGGCAGCACACTCCGCTTTGTAGCCATAATGGAAACATATTAGAATTAGCAACAAACTGCCGGATAAATAAGGAGCAAACACGGTAGGCAGACAGATAACAATACAAAGAATATAGATACCAATCTGATTCACCGGATGATCCACTTTCATGACCTGCATGATTCGTTGAACCATTATAAGAATACCGATCCATATACAAACAGACAGTATGCAGGATACAAGCCAGCTATTTGTTTCTGATATCAGATAATTGATTGATAATCCTCCCAGTGAGACGATACCGGATATGAATAATCCGAAATGAAATGGTTTGTATTTGGAAAAGTAATTCTTTGTTCCTATACATTTAAACAACTTAGTTTCAAAGATGTTGGCAAATAGAAATAGTGCAAGGATAGGAACTACAGCTATTTGCAAGGGATAAAACGAAGAAAAGACATGGGCGGCTTCTCCGAAGAAAGATATATTAAACAGAATGACTGAAAGAAAGGGGAGGATAAACCCTCTTGATAACAAGAATGTGAGAATACTGATTCCCATAAGTGTGGTGAAGAGGATATTAATGCTGGCATTTATACCAAAACCAATCAATACACACCCGGCTATGTATAAAGTGATGTTCATTGCATCCAGAAAAGACCGGATCACCATGCGGCTGATTGTTAGGGTAGTGAGAATTAATATACTTCCTACAATCAGGCAGGAAATATCGGAGCGGAGGATTTTGGCAAGTGCCAGAAATCCCAGAAAGAAAATAGCCGTCAGGATTCCTCCGATAATAGATACGGCTTGAATGGTGAGGCTATGCTTCTGTGTCATACCATTGCTTTTTTAGATGAAGAATGATGTAAATGAGTAAAGTTGTTCCGGTGATGACAATAACCCCTCCGTAGAAGAATATCTGAACATCCCTAAGACCGCTTTGTGATATGAATGTAGTCAATAGAATCATTAATGCAGCAAACGGAATGATAGCCAGATAGAACAGGCTTTTTACTTTCCATCCATACCAAAGTCCCGCAGAGAATAAAAGGAGGGTGCTTATGAGAGGAACAGACAATATGGCATTTTCTTCGCAGATTGCCATCATTAACAGAAAACTGGTATGTATAATAGTAGCCAGTGAAAGAAGACTGACAAACCAGCGATTGTTTCTGTCCAAATGACCTTTTACACTCATCCATTCCGTGATGATCGTTGTTAAGGCACATATCCAGGTTACTGCATTGGCCAGCAAAGTCATTTCCCAGGAGTTGGCACTGGCAATCTGTATATTGTACAACCATATCGTAGTACAAAGTAATCCGATGAACGTCAGCCATAACGGAGCGAAACGGATAGCAACCGCCCAGAGAATAGTGAAGAGAGTCCATCCCAGGAAAAGATCGTAAGCATCGGCTCCCGTTTGGTAGATTTGTCCGAAGACAGCGAAAAGCGTGCCTATCAGGAATGTAGCTCCGGTCAGGAGAATTTGTTTGACGAGCTTATTCCAATGCGTGAATGTAGCGAGCAGGACAGAAGCTACTAATAACACTTCTACTATTCCTAACTTTGCAAATTTGGGTAATTCCTCCCAGTTGTAGGCAAAGAAGAAGATAATTCCTGCCACTGTAAAACCAACGCCCACTGCCAATAAAAAAATAGAAAGGAATTGATTCCATTGTTTTTTATCTGCGTACAGCGCTTGTCGGGATAAAGGCGAAGAGTCGGTCTTTTCCATGTGTTTTTGCTTTTTGATGATTACAAACATAAGAAAATAAAATGATTATCACCTCAAGATAGACTATAAAAAGGTATGACTTACCTTATTGAAATTGACAATAATAGTAGGTCATACCTTGAGAGAGGTTATGAAAATATTCAAAATAGAATAACTTAAAATACCTCCCGTATATGCTTAAAGTTAGAATTGATTGTATCAATTACTTCTTGTGAACGACCGTTGATTAACAACTTATACATTGATTGTGCAAAGCCCACCATTTGACCGAATTCAATTTTGGGAGGCATGGCCAGTGCGTTCGGATCAGTCATGATATTAACAAGTACCGGACCGTCCAACTCAAATGCATTCAGTAAGGTAGTCAACACTTCTTCCGGATCACTGACATTAAATCCGGTCATTCCCATTGCTTCGGCCACTTGAGCAAAGTCTGGATTCAACATATTTGTCTGCCAGTCCGGCAATCCGTCCACTTCCATTTCCAACTTCACCATTCCCAATGAACGGTTGTTGAATACGATAATTTTAATTGGTAACTTATATTGTACAACGGTTTCCAAGTCTCCTAAAGTCATAGACAAGCCACCATCTCCGCAAAGCGCCACTACCTGGCGATCCGGATAAGCTAGTGCGGCACCGATGGCTTGCGGCAAAGCATTTGCCATAGAACCATGATTGAAAGAACCCAGCATGTGGCGTTTGCCTGTCGCTTGCAGATAACGTGCTCCCCACACACAAGTCATTCCCGTATCTACTGTGAACACAGCATCGTCCGAACTTAGTTTGTCTATTTCGGACATCACATATTCGGGATGAATCTTATTTACATCGCCTTTATCTTCCGTGTAAGCAGCCAGATCCTTCTTTACTCCTTCATATCTTTTGAGTTGTTTCAACAGGAACGAATCATCTGTCTTCGGATTCAGCATACGCAATAGACTTTGGATGCTCAGTTTAACATCACCGCAAAGTCCGATATCCACCTTTGCACGACGTCCCAGACGTTCGGGCTTTATATCAATCTGTGCTATCTTGATGTCATCCGGCAGGAAAGCGGAATAAGGAAAGTCTGTGCCGAGCATGAGAAGCACTTCGGCTTCATGCATACTGTAATAGCCCGACGGCATTCCCAGCAATCCGGTCATACCCACTTCATACGGATTTTCATATTGCACCTCCATCTTTCCTTTGAAAGTATATACCACCGGAGCGTTCAGCTTCTCGGAAAGAGCAATCACTTCCTCGTGAGCTCCCCGGCAACCGATGCCGCAGAAAAGAGTGATACGCGTATGTTTGTTTAACATGTCAGCTAATTGAGCCAGATCTTCTTCCGACGGACAAACTTCCGGTGGGGCAGGATAGTTGATAACCGACGAGTCGACAGCAACGGCAGAAGCCTTTGCCAAGTCACCCGGAAGCCCGATAACGGACACCCCTTTGCGGGTGACAGCCGTTTGTATGGCCGACTGGAGCATACGTGGAAATTGTGTGGGAGTAGTGGCTACTTCATTATAATAACTGCAATCGTTAAAAAGTTTGATGGTATTCGTCTCCTGAAAATATTCCGTACCAAACTCTCCGGTAGGAATTGTAGAGGCGATGGCGATTACCGGTGCGCCGGATCGGTGTGCGTCATACAAGCCGTTAATCAGATGAACATGTCCCGGCCCGCTACTTCCCGCGCAGCATCCCGGGCGACCGGTCAGTTGTGCTTCTGCCGCAGCGGCATACGCCCCTGTTTCTTCGTGGCGCACATGTATCCATTTTATTTGATCGTTTTTTCTGACTGCTTCGTTTACTTCATTCAGACTGTCGCCTGTTACGGCGTAGATGCGTTCAACTCCGGATTTTACCAGAGTATCTATCAACTGTTCTGCTATTTTTTTTGCCATAGCTGTAATTGGTTTAGGATTGATTTTTATGTAATAACAGATGGCTGCAAAGAAAAGTTCTAATTTAACATATGCTAATAACGCCTTTGTGTCGGGACACATCACCGCTTTTATGTTAAAATTAATTCTGTAACAACTTTTTAGTAAAGATGTATAAACAATTGCAATATCCTTTTGTTATCTTTATAGGCGAAATCTTAACCTAATGTATTAAACCTCTTAATTACTCTAGAAAAATGAACAGAAATGAAATCGGTGTGAATGCCGGTAAGGTTTGGCAACTGCTTAGCAATAATGAGAAGTGGAGCTATGGACTTTTGAAGAGAAAATCCGGGCTGAAAGATAAAGAGCTGGGTGCCGCTTTGGGGTGGTTGTCAAGAGAGAGCAAAATAGAGTTCGATCAGTGCGATGAAGAGCTTTATGTATATCTCTGTGTGAATGTTTATATTGGCTGAAAGAGTTTGACGCTTTAACGAGAACAGAAGAATCTCCGGAGGAATGACAGCATAGTCAGCACTTCGGAGATTCTCGTTTTTTATCCTTTTTCTGCTTTATGTATCTTCCTTTCAATGGATTTCCGGAAATAATTCTGTTACTTTGCATCACGAATTAAAATGTAAGAAACAATGAGAAGTTTTGCCTCCGACAATAATTCCGGTGTGCATCCGTTGGTAATGGAAGCATTGAACCGGGCTAATATAGACCATTCTTTAGGATATGGCGATGATAAATGGACAGAAGAAGCCGTAGCGAAGATAAAGGAAACCTTTACGCCCAACTGTGTCCCCTTGTTTGTATTTAACGGAACGGGTAGCAACGTGGTAGCATTGCAGCTGATGACCCGTCCGTATCATTCCATCTTTTGTGCGGAAACGGCTCATATCTATGTAGATGAATGCGGCTCTCCTGTGAAAATGACAGGTTGTCAGATTCACCCGATTGCCACTCCTGACGGTAAACTTACCCCGGAATTGATGCAACCTTATCTGCATGGTTTCGGCGATCAGCACCATTCACAACCCAGAGCCCTCTACATCTCCCAATGTACCGAACTTGGCACCATCTATACTCCCGAAGAATTGAAACGTCTGACAGACTTTGCCCATCTGAATGGTATGTATGTACACATGGACGGAGCCAGAATAGCCAACGCCTGTGCCGCTTTGAATCTTTCCTTAAAAGAACTGACAGTAGACTGCGGAGTCGATATTCTTAGTTTTGGCGGAACGAAGAACGGACTGATGATGGGAGAGTGCGTGATTGTATTTAATAAAGACCTGCAACCGGAAGCCCGCTTCATCCGTAAGCAATCCGCCCAGCTCGCTTCGAAGATGCGTTACCTCTCTTGCCAGTTTACGGCATACCTCACAGATAACCTCTGGCTGAAGAATGCCAACCATGCCAATGCAATGGCTGCCAAACTTTACACTGAATTGAAGAAACTGCCCGAAGTAACTTTCACTCAAAAAGCCGAAAGTAACCAGTTATTCCTCACCATGCCCCGCCCGGTTATCGACCGCATGCTGGAGTCTTATTTCTTTTATTTCTGGAACGAAGAGAGGAATGAAATCCGTCTGGTAACTTCTTTTGATACGACAGAAGAAGATGTAGACGAGTTTATAAGACTTTTAAAACGTTAAAAAGGAAATCCGGAACAACAAAAGCGCCTGAATATCTGTTTTTATAGGAAGTTTGAAACTAACTTTGTCCGCAAAGTTTTCTACTTCTTATGATTATGAATACTAGACAGAACAGGCTAATCATATTCGCGCTTTTGTTGTTGACACAAACCCCGTTGGGCGCACAGCTGCATTCTACTAAAATTGAACTGCCGGAGGATTCTATATCTGCAACCATGGAAGATTCCATTCCGGCAAAGCGCAGTTTCTTTAAAAAGTTTCTTGATTACTTCAATGACGCCAATAAGGAAAAAAAGAATAAAAAGTTTGATTTCAGTGTGATAGGCGGCCCACATTATTCCAGTGACACCAAGTTCGGACTCGGACTGGTGGCAGCCGGACTATATCGAACCGATCGGATTGATACGCTTCTTCCTCCCTCCAATGTCTCTCTTTACGGAGATGTGTCGACTGTCGGCTTCTATCTGTTGGGAGTCCGCGGAAATCATCTGTTTCCAAAAGATAAATACCGCTTGAATTACAATCTCTATTTCTATTCTTTTCCCAGTCTGTATTGGGGACGGGGATATGACAATGGAGCGAACTCTGATAACGAAAGCGATTATAAACGTTTTCAGGCACAGGTGAAAGTCGATTTTATGTTTCGGCTGGCAAAGAACTTCTACATCGGCCCGATGGCCGTATTCGATTATATCGACGGACGGAACTTTGAGAAACCGGAACTATGGGAAGGAATGGCCGCGCGAACCACTAATACCAGTCTGGGACTTTCCCTCCTTTACGATTCACGTGATTTCCTGACAAATGCATATCATGGCTATTATTTGCGGATAGACCAGCGGTTCAGTCCGGCTTTTCTCGGCAATAAATATGCGTTTAGCAGTACAGAACTGACTACCAGTTATTATCAGCCGGTATGGAAAGGTGGAGTGCTGGCAGGGCAATTCCACACATTGCTTACCTATGGCGATACCCCTTGGGGATTGATGGCAACATTGGGAAGTTCTTACTCCAT
>ERZ779919.730-NODE-730-length-14216-cov-12.3532_pt1 | contig 14216 bp, 9 predicted proteins | sample MGYA00511349_ERZ779919 | MGnify/ENA primary metagenome ERZ779919 (study PRJEB29588, sample SAMEA2147384) | human gut metagenome | biome: human gut; feature: human-associated habitat; material: faeces | place: Denmark | collected 2008/2010 ...
TGCTAAAATAAAAGGCAAAGCCAAGATAAACAGCCAAAATCACGCCAAGCACAACAGCGCAGGTTATAAGTACTTTTTTCTTCATGTAAATCGACCTCCTTGGAGATATGCTGTTGCTGCCCACACCGGGGTGTAGGCGGCAGCTAAAATCAGTTACATTTGTGAAGATGTGACACATCCATATAGTCAGGCAGACCATTCTTGTAGGCTACAGCGGTTTCTCCCTGAATAAGTGGCTTTAAGTATTCGATAAGCTCAGGCTTCACATCATTGCCAGCATCATTGATCCACTCTCTTGGCACAGACTTGGCCTCGTTTGCGATATCCTTGATAGCAGAATATGTGTATTCCACCTGATAAGGATTATTTGAGATGCGCTTTAAGCATACCATTGATGCGGTCACACCCTCTGCTGCAATAGTGACACCCTTTTTACCCTGAGCAAAAGATTCCTCGATATCGGTTAATGATGCAAGATGTGAGGCACAGCGCTGGAGCACATTTACCTCTACAGAGCGAACCTTGACACCGATGTTTTCTTTAACAATGAACTCAAGAGCCTTTCCGGCACCGCTTAGCTGCTGGTGTCCGAACTGGTCGCATGAGGCATTTGATGATGTAATGTATGAGCCGTCTGCGTCATGTATTCCTTCGGATACGGCAACTATTACATTGTTAGTGTGCGTAAGGGCTTCTTTTATATCGGCAACAAATTTGTCCTTGTCGAAATCCACCTCAGGCAGATATATGAATTGAGGCGCTGTATTGTACTCATTACGTGCGAGCGCGGAAGCGGCAGTGAGCCATCCTGCGTCACGTCCCATGATTTCAACGATTGTCACACTCTTAACAGCATAGATAAAGGTATCATGGGCTATCTCAAGCATGCTTGATGCGATATATTTGGCGGCAGAGCCAAAGCCCGGAGTGTGGTCTGTCATGCACAGATCATTGTCAATGGTTTTTGGAATCCCTATAATTTTCACATCACTGTTGATTTTTTTTGCATAATCGGATAACTTTAATACGGTATCCATCGAATCATTTCCACCGATGTAAAAGAAAGCCTTTACGGAGAGCTTATCAAACTGGTGGAAGATGTATACATATGGTGAATCATCATCCTTGTAATCAGGGAGCTTGTGACGGCATGAGCCAAGATACATGGCAGGTGTGGTCTTGAGCTTTTCAAGATTAGCATCATCTGCAAAAATATCTGACAGATTGAGATAATTCTCATTTAATATGCCGAGTATTCCGTTTACGGCGCCATAGCAGATATCGTATTTCTCGGAGCTTTTTACTCCTGCGATGACTCCTGCAAGGCTTGCGTTGATTGCAACAGTTGGGCCGCCTGACTGGGCGACGATACAGTTTGACTGATTCATTGTAATCTCCTTATTGTGTATTTTAACTATTCTCTTCTGTAAGAATAGTTATGGTATAATTTTAAAATGACTACTGAAGGCGCATGGCATATGCACCGCATAATCATATAGATTGTAGTATCAAACATTATTTTTAGCAAGGGTTAAAATGAAAAATATGAATAAATACGAAAATTGCTTATTGTGTCCCAGAAAATGTGGCATAAACAGAAGAACCGGACAAACAGGTGTATGTGGCGTTTCATCTGAAATAAAGGTGGCGCGAGCAGCACTTCATTACTGGGAGGAGCCGTGCATATCAGGAAAAAGAGGAAGCGGGGCAGTTTTTTTCTCAGGCTGCAGCCTGCACTGCGTGTTCTGCCAGAACAGGGAGATTTCTGACGGAAAAGAGGGAAAGGTAATCAGTAAAGAGAGGCTGAGTGATATCTTCATAGAACTTGCTGACAAAGGCGCAAATAATATCAATCTGGTCACACCTGGGCAGTATATCCCTGACATAGTGTGGGCGGTAAACGATGCAAAAAGCCGTGGCATGAAGCTTCCTATTATATACAATACGAGCGGATATGAAAATGTGACAGAGCTAAAGCTGCTTGAGGGCATAGTGGATGTGTATCTTCCGGATTTTAAATATATGGACAGTACGCTTTCGGCAAGGTATTCAAGGGCAAAAGATTATCCGTCTGTCGCAAAGCAGGCGCTTTCAGAGATGGTCAGGCAGCAGCCGGATGTCGTGATTGACGATGCGACAGGACTCATACAAAAGGGAGTTATTGTGCGACAGCTTCTACTGCCGGGACATGTGAATGATGCAAAGGCTGTACTTAAGTACCTGTATGATACATATCATGATCACGTATATATAAGCATGATGAGCCAGTTTACGCCGATTGCACTAAAGGATTATCCTGAGATAAACCGCACAGTGACAAAGAGAGAGTATGAAAGACTTGTTAACTATGCCCTCGAAATAGGAATCACGAATGCATTTATACAGGAGGGTGACGTGGCAAAGGACAGCTTCATTCCGGCATTTGACTGTGAGGGAGTATAATATTTACCGTTTTTCTTAATAAAATAGTAAGAATTGGCAGGCAAAAATGACTGGATTTTGTGACGCCGGTGTAGTACTATGGTTATGTGATATTTTTTAACTGTGAAGGTACTGAACAGTTACGATATTATGTTATTACTCACATCCCGGTGTGACAGACGATAATGTTTTTAATCACACAGGATACATTATTCAATAGAGGATACATTGATGAAAAATATAGGAGAACAGCAGATAATAATTGAATGTCCGAATACTATCTTTCATCTATATATTGACAGTGAGGATGAGCTTTCAAAGGTTAAGGTGTTTATGAACAATATAAAGCATGTTGATTCGATAAGTCTGCATGATATATACAACTGGTGCAACAGACAGCATTTGCAGTACACGACGACATTTAATTATGACAGTAAAATGACCTGGACAGAAATGATAAAATCCTACATATTTTACTTCAGACAGAAGCTTAGATATGTAAATAATAGTGATAGGATGATAGAAACATGAGATACCCTGAATTTCTAAAGGATAGAGGAACAATAGGCTTTGTGGCGCCTTCGATGGGCTGTACAACAGAGCCGTACAGGAGTGCCTTTGACAATGCCATTAAAAGGTTTCACAGCATGGGTTATAAGACGATAGAGGGACCTAACTGCAGGTGCGACAGTGGCATAGGTATCAGCAATACACCTAAGAAGTGCGCAGAAGAGCTGAACGAGAGCTATGCTTCTGTTGACAGTGATGTGCTTATATCATGTGGTGGTGGCGAGCTGATGTGCGAGGTAGTGCCTTATATTGATTTTGAGCGCGTGAAGCAGTCAAAGCCGAAATGGTACATGGGCTATTCCGACAACACGAATTTCACATTTTTGGAGGCTACTATTGCAGATACAGCAGGTATTTACGGGCCGTGTGCGGGCAGCTTTGGCATGGAGGTGTGGCATGAGTCACTTACCGATGCATTTAATCTGCTTTGTGGCAGGAAGCTTTCATTTACCAATTACCCTATGTGGGAGAAGGAATCGATAAAGGATGAGAATGCTCCGTTTGTGGGCTACAACCTGACTGAAAAGTCGTGTATCAGCTCTATTCCTGCGGTGGCAAAGGAAAGCAGGCTTACCATGAGAGGCAGGCTGCTTGGTGGCTGCATGGATTGTCTTATCAATCTGCTTGGTACATCGTTTGACCATGTAAGGGAATTTAATGAGCGCTACAGTGATGATGGTATCATATGGTTCCTTGAGGCCTGTGACCTTAATGTGATGGGCATGAGAAGGGCTATGTGGCAGATGAAAAATGCAGGATGGTTTTCAAATGTAAAGGGCTTTCTTATCGGACGCCCGGCGCACTTCGGAGAGGAAATGTTTGGCATAGACCACAGACAGGCGCTTTCATCACTGCTTAGAGAGTTTAATGTGCCAATCATCATGGATCTGGATATAGGTCATATGTCGCCGATGATGCCTGTGGTATGCGGAAGCATGGCAGATGTCAGCTTCGACGGAAGCAGCTTTACAATTTCGTATGATATAGAGCAGTAGATTGGAGGAAAAATGATTAGATCAATAAAGAAAAAAGCAAAGAGTATTGTATGTAGCGTGCTTGCTGCGGTGACATTGTTTACAATGAATCCGGCTGTATTTGCAACAGAGACAGCTACGCAGACTGATACAGTTTCAAGCGTTGATGTATCAGGCAGTGACGCAGCTGATAAGAGTAACACAGACAGTACTGCAGACAGTACAACGACAGCCGGCAGTGAGACAAACGACAAGGTGACCATCAGCAAAAATGATAAGCCATACTTAAGTCTTGGAGCAGACCTCACACCGGATCAGAGAGCGACAGTGCTTGGATTTATGGGAATCGAGCTCACTGATCTGGACAAATACGATGTGGTCTATGTAAATAATGATGAGGAGCACAAGTACCTCGATTCATACATCAGCAAGAGCGAGATTGGCACAAGGTCACTTTCCTCAGTACTCATTACAGAGGATAAAAAGGGTGCGGGTCTTAGTGTTTCCACACACAATATCAATTACTGTACGGTAGGAATGTACAAGAATGCGCTTGCCACAGCAGGCATAGCTGATGCTAAAATCATAGTCGCAGGACCTTTCCCTATTTCCGGAACGGCAGCACTTGTAGGCACACTAAAGGCATACGAGGAGATGACAGGCAAGAAGCTTGACGACAAGGTGACAGACGCAGCGATGGATGAGCTTGTCACAACAGGAGAGCTCAACAAGAGCATTGATGGCGATTCGCAGGATATCGAGGCAATGATTGCAGACCTAAAGAAGCAGCTTGCCGATGGAAGGCTCAAGGATGAGAGCCAGATAAAGGATGCGATAAAGGAGGCTGCAAAGGATTACGACCTGAAGATTTCTGATGATGATATTGCAAAGCTTACATCGCTTCTTATGAAGCTTAAGGATGCCAATATCGACTGGGATTCAGTCATCAACCAGGCACAGGACTGGGCATCAAAGCTTGGCGATAAGATAAATGACCCGGGCTTCTGGGAAAAGATTGGTAACTTTTTCATGGATTTATGGGATAAGATAAAATCCCTGTTCAGCTAGAAAAAGCTACAGGAGACAGTAAGAAAAAGCAGAATATGAATCAGACAACTCCCTGAAACGTAAGCACGGGCTGCACGTTGAAGGGAGTTTTTATATTATGATTAAAGGGTCAAAAGGTATCATCGATGCATGCTTGCATGCAATTCGATGTATACCTTAAAAAAAAATAATAAATTTCTGCCGAATACATTGATACAAAGGTCATATTCTATTATAATTAAATGGATAATGGATTAATGTAAACAATGCACATAAGAAAGATGGGATTTGATGATAAAGATAAATAAATTTCTGGCAGCCTCTGTCGTTACATTGTCATTAGCCGCATGTGACCTGGCGCCATACAGCAGCATAGCAGTCTATGCGGATCAGGCGGCTAAGGTTGTGTGTGATGAGAGATACTGGGTAGCGGCGAGAAGCGGACCGGGAACAGAGTATGAGCTGGAGCACAAGCTTTCAAATGGCAAGGATATTACTATTCTTGAGCAGACCACAGGTGCAGACGGCAAGGTGTGGTACAAGGCAAAGTACAATCTGGCAGCAAATAATGAGGAGTGTGTCAGCTATATAAGGTCTGATTTTGTATCAGCAGGTACCGGCACAGCTGCATCAGACAATGCGCAGACAGGGGATGCTTCGGCAGACACCGGCAATGCGGATGCCATACAGCAGAATAATGAGGAGCAGCTTGCCCTTGCAACCGCATCGGGAGCATATGCTACAGGTACGATTACAGGTGGCAATGTGTATGTCCGCAATGCAGCAGGCACATCCGGCACTACCAAGGTTGTCTCACTCAACTGGAACCATCAGGTTGACATAATTGGAGAGACCAGGGTAAACGGTGTGGTCTGGTATAATGTCAAGGGTACTTTAAACGGCAAGGCATTTACGGGCTGGACTATCAGTACATACATAAAGGTGACATACAATAATAGCGGAGACAATACCGATTTTGTCACGGCTATGAAGAATGCAGGCTTTCCTGACAGCTATATTCCAAACCTTACAGCTCTTCACAATAAGTATCCAAGCTGGACATTTGAGACTGTAAATACAGGTTTGAATTGGGATACGGTGATTGAAAATGAAAGTGTAAACGGACTTAATCTGGTATCCAAATCAGCAGACAATGCCAAGAAATCCACAGCTGCAGGAGCATATAACTGGTCAACAAATACGTGGGTTGAGTACGAACCGGGATGGGTGTCAGCAAGCAGTGCCTATATTGCTTATCTCATGGATCCAAGGAATTTTCTTGATGAGACCAATATTTTTCAGTTTCAGAGTCTGGCATACAGTCCGAATGAGGCACTTGAAGGTGTTCAGTCCATAGTAAAAGGCACATTTATGGAGGGAACAAAGACCTATTCCAACAATGGTGAGAAAATCAATTATGCAAGCACATTCATGGATGTGGCAAAGAGCAGTGGAGTAAGTGCATACCATATAGCATCGCGTTTAAAGCAGGAGCAGGGACAAAAGGGAACGAGTCCTCTTATTTCGGGTACATATTCCGGATACGAAGGATATTATAATTATTTTAATTTTAATGCAACCGGAAACACGAAGGATAAGATTTATAAAAATGGTCTGTCTTTTGCCAAGAAGCAGGGCTGGAATACAAGAGTAAAGTCCATAAGCGGCGGAGCTGTAAAGGTGGGCAGCAATTATATAAATAAGGGTCAAAATACACTGTATTTTGAGAAGTTTAATGTAGTAAATACAAGCTCGCTGTATTTCCATCAGTACATGGGCAATGCCACAGCGGCTCTTACTGAGGGACAGAGTCTGGCTAAAGGATATTCAGACAAGAATCAGGCTTTTGTATTTAAAATACCTGTATACAACAATATGCCATCGTCAGCAGTGGGCTTCGATAAAGCTGGCGATACCAATAACTATCTGCAGTCGCTTGCGATAAGCGGTGTAACACTCACACCGGCCTTCAATGGAGCGACAACAAGCTATTCAGCAGTTGTTTCAAATGCTATAAGCTCAGTGACTGTTTCGGCAGATGCAGTTTCAGAAAATAGTGGTGTTTCAGGCACAGGAAGCTATTCGCTTGCTGTCGGAAATAATACAATTAAGGTAAATTGCAAGTCGCAAAGCGGTGATACAAGAACATACACTATCAATATAAACAGGCAGGCGGCATCTGCAAATAATGCAGGTGGCAATAATAATCAGAACAATAATAACCAAAATAATACAGATGTAAACATAACATCAGGTAAATACAGTATAGGTACTTATATTACAGGCATTGAGCCTGGAACCGGTGCAGCTGATTTTGTGAAGAATATAGCAGTATCAGCATCAGGTACTGTAAAGCTTCTGACAAGCTCAGGCTCAGAAAACAGCGGAAAGGTTGCAACAGGCAATAAAGTGGCTGTTTATGATGCTTCGGGTAACCTGAAAAAGACATATGATATTGTTGTATATGGAGATATTAATGGTGACGGTGCTGTAAATGCCCTTGATATGATTAAGCTCAACAGACATATTTTAGGAAAGGGAACACTCACAGGTGCTTATCTGGAGGCAGCTGATGCCAACAGAAAGGGTGATGGTGGAAATGCCCTTGATATGATAATCATGAACAGACACATACTGGGCAAATCAAAGATATCGCAGAATTAGAAATGTGAGGAAAAATATGAAGAAATTATTTGGATGTATATTATCACTTGTTATGGCGGTGATGCTTGTTTTCACACCTGCCGAGCATGTATATGCGCAGGGACTTGGCCTCAGTGTCAGCTCAAGCTCTATAACTGTTGGAAAAACAGTTAAGGTGACTGTTTCCATGCCGTCTGGATATTTTGGCACTGTAGTTATCTCAAGTTCTGACGAGGGAGTACTGAGTAACGGAGGGGATGGTGTGGCCAATATTGGTGACGCCGCAGGATATCCCACATCGCAGTCATTTTCATTTACGGCGAAGGCTGCAGGAAGCTGCACTATAAAGGCATATTGTACAGTTGTAGGAGATGCAGAGGCCAACGATGCCGGAGGTATAATTACCGGTGCCAGCACGAAGGTGACGGTAACAAGTGCTTCATCAAACAACGATTCAAACAGCAACAAGGATAACAAGGACAATTCCGGCAGCAATACCGGCAATGACAGCAATGCAAATAAAGATAATGAAAACAAAGAGGAAAAGAAATCCTCAAACGCATCTCTTGGTTCGCTGGTTATCTCAGCAGGTACGCTTTCACCTGAGTTTTCTGCTGCGACAAAGGATTACACAGCTACGGTAGATTACAGCTGTTCAAGCCTTGCGGTTACAGCAAATCCGGCTGATTCCAAGGCGAGTGTGACATCAGTCACAGGCAATGATTCACTTGAGGTTGGAGAGAATACGGTCAGCGTTGTTGTGACAGCAGAGGACGGCAGCACAAGCACATACAATATAGTTGTTACCAGAAGAGCCGAGGATGATCCGGAGAATGCAGATAAGCAGGATAACTGGAAGAAGTTCGATATAAATGGCACAGAGTGGACTATGGTAAATGACATTCCGGAGGATGTTGTTCCTGAAGGCTTTGAGCACTCAAAGACAGTGATTGACGGACTTGAATACAATACCCTTCATGGCACCTTTGGCGATGTCACGCTTGTGTATTTACAGTCGGAAAGCGGCAATGGGCTTTTTGTATATGATGCAGCACAGAATGCAGCATATGAGTTTGTCCGTATCAATTCAGAGTCGCATTTTATAGTGGTTTTACTGCCTAAGGTGGATGATGTGCCTGAAGGATATAATGAGATATCGCTCTCTATAGAGGGCAAGGGTGTGGCAACAGCCTACCAGACCAAAGTCGAAAAAACCGATGATCAGACAAAGGATTTTTACCTCGTATACGCTATGAATGACAATGGTGAGAGTGGCTGGTACACATATGATAGCGTAGATGGCACATATATGAGAAATGAGCTCAGTACACCTACAGTGGCACAGGAGGAAAACGATACAACAAAGAGTGAGCTTGTCCCGGGAATTGCCAATAAATATCTTGTTTTAGCTGCAATACTGGTTCTTATTATCATTATTCTGTTACTGTTGCTTATTGTATCAGCTGTGAAAAACAGAAAATATAAGGCAATGGACTATCATGATGACGATGATGATGTAGATGATGCAGCAGAAGATGTATCAAATGAAGCTTTGGAAGAAACAACTGATGAAACTGCGGACGAGATAGCAGATGAGCTGGAAGAAGAGGTTACAGAAGAGCCGTTAGATGAAGTGGCAGAAGAAGCTGCAGAAGAAACAGCAGATGAAGCTGTAGAAGAGCCGGCAGATGAAGTCGCAGAAGAAACAGCGGAAGATGCTGCAGATGAGCAAAAGATGGCTACGGATGAAAATATATCAAATGCATCCTATGTCGGAAGAACCGTAGAAATTACACCTGATTCTAAGAAAGCTGTTGAGAATGAAAACTCTGAGTTTGATTTAAAAGACGATTCAAGGCAGGAAAACGTTTCTGACACAGAAAACGATGCTGATGAGGATGCTTTAAAGAATCAGCTTCAAATGGCACTTGATGGCTTTGTCAATGAGGGAAATAAGCCGTCTGAGACTATAGACAGCAGTGCAAAGGATGATAATGAAGATGACAGCGAAGATGATGATTTGCAGTTCATCGACTTAAATTAGTGAATATGACTGGAGGATATGACTTGAAACCATATACAAGTAAGGCTAAAAAAGCAATAGATTTGGCTGCACGTATATCAAAGAAAATGAATTACAGCTATGTTGGAACAGAGCACATACTGGCTGGCCTTATAAAAGAGGGCACCGGTGTGGCAGCTGAGGTTCTAACAGCCTGCAATGTGGAATATGATAAGCTTATTTCGATGATTGAAGACCTGATTTCACCGGGGGATAACATCGAAGTGATGGACAGGGATGGCTATTCACCAAGGACACAGAGAGTATTGGAGCGTGCATCGGAGGAAGCCGATAGATTTGAGTGCAATGAGATAGGTACAGAACACTTGCTGATGGCTATAGTACTGCAGGGAGACTGTGCAGCTGCAAGACTTTTAAACACCATGGGTGTTAACAGTCAGAAGATGTTTATAGATATTCTTGGTGCGATGGGTGAGGATCCGTCTGCATACAGGGATCTGATGAAAAGCTACGGTACATCATACAATTCTGCGACTCCTGTATTAGATCAGTATTCCAGAGATTTGACAGATATGGCAGAGGCAGGGCTTCTTGACCCTGTTATAGGCAGAAAAAAGGAGATGGAGCGCGTTATCCAGATACTTTGCCGCCGTGGCAAAAACAATCCATGTCTGATTGGAGAGCCGGGAGTGGGCAAGACCGCTATAGTAGAGGGACTTGCACAGGATATAGTCAGTGGCAATGTTCCGGATATTCTTTTGGGAAAGAGACTGGTTTCCCTTGATATGTCCGGGCTTGTAGCCAAATCAAAGTATCGTGGTGAGTTTGAGGAGCGTATCAAGAAGGTGATAAGCGAGGTTTCAAATGCCAAAAATGTACTGCTTTTTATTGATGAGCTTCACACTATAATAGGTGCAGGAGGAGCAGAAGGCTCGTTAGATGCATCTAACATATTAAAGCCTGCGCTTGCCAGAGGCGAGGTACAGGTAATCGGCGCCACTACCATAGAAGAGTACCGCAAATACGTGGAAAAGGATGCTGCGCTTGAGCGCCGTTTCCAGCCGGTGATGGTTGAGGAGCCTGGTGTGGATGAGACAATAGAGATACTCACAGGATTAAAGGGACTCTATGAAAAGCATCATGGTGTCATCATAACAGATGAGGGTGTGAAAGCAGCAGTAAACCTTTCTGCACGATATATAAATGACAGATTTTTACCTGATAAGGCGATAGACCTGATGGATGAAGCGGCAGCCAGGATAAGGCTTAAGAATCTGACATCATCTGACGAGCTGCTTGCACTGAAAAAAGAGATAACAGATAAGCAGAACCAGTTGGAAAATGCTTTGTCGAAAGGAGATCTCGCAGCTGCCGGTGCGCTTATGTCAGAAAAGAAAGTGCTTGAAAATAAACAGCAGAAGCTTATCAGAAAGAACCGTCGCACAGGAGCCAAAAATCAGCCTGTAGTCGGCGAAAATGAGATAGCGGATGTAGTATCGGGATGGACCAAAATACCTGTAAATAAGCTTACAGAGTCAGAGGCAGGACGACTTGCAAAGCTTGAACAGATACTTCACAAGCGTGTAATAGGACAGGAGGAGGCTGTTTCTGCTGTCGCAAAGGCAGTCAGACGAGGCCGTGTTGGTTTAAAGGATCCTAAGAAGCCGATTGGCTCATTCCTGTTTTTGGGACCGACAGGAGTAGGTAAGACGGAAGTGTCAAAGGCGCTTGCTGAGGCTGTCTTTGGCAAAGAAGATGCCATGATACGTGTTGACATGTCAGAGTACATGGAAAAGCATAGTGTTTCAAAGATGATTGGTTCACCACCGGGATATGTGGGCCATGAGGAGGGCGGACAGCTCTCAGAGAAGGTCAGACGCAATCCTTTTTCTGTTATACTGTTTGATGAGATAGAAAAAGCACATCCTGATGTGTTCAATATACTTTTACAGGTGCTTGATGATGGTAGAATCACTGATTCACAGGGACGCACGGTTGATTTCAAGAATACAATAATCATCATGACATCAAATGCAGGAGCTTCTTCTATTATAGAACCAAAGCGCCTTGGCTTTGGCGCTGGTGAGGATGAAAAGCAGGATCACGAGCGTATGAAGAACAGTGTCATGGAGGAGGTCCGCCGTATATTTAAACCTGAGTTTTTGAACCGAATCGACGAGACTATTGTATTTAGAGCTCTCAACAAGGATGACATGAAGCATATAGTGACACTTCTTGTAAAGGAGCTTAAGAAACGCTGTAAAGAACAGCTTGATATAGAGCTCACAGTGCGCGACAGTGCAAAATCCTTTATCGTGGATAAAGCCTATGACAGAAAATATGGCGCAAGACCTCTTAAACGAAAACTTCAGGAGGAGATTGAAGACCGTATGTCAGAGGATATTATTACCGGCAAAATTAAGCGCGGCAATAAGGTAATAATTTCTACGAAAAACAAACAAATTTCATTGACTGTTGAGTAGAATTGGATTTATAATTAATATATCAATATAGCTACGGGAGGATAAAAATGGCTGTAATAAGTGAATTAATCCGTACTGAGGAAAACGGAAAGCTCAGCTTCGGAGATTATACATTGGCTGCAAAGGCAAAGCTTGACAATTTTGAGAAGGATGGAGATATCTACAAGGTAAAGACCTTTAAGGAGATTACAAAGCTCGAAAGAAACGGACTCTTTGTATACGAGTCTGTTCCGGGAACAGCGGTTATGGATTTCGAGGAGACTGCTGATACAGTGACATTTACTGTGGAGGGACCTGAGGATGCTCAGATTACTCTTGGCCTTGAAGAGGAGACAGAGTACGAAATTGATATAGCTGGAGCTGTTGCAGGTACTATGAAGACAAATCTCGGCGGCAAGCTCAGCTTAAGCGTAGAGCTTGAGGGTGTTGATTCAGTCGATATCAAAGTATCAAGAAAATAGAGCATATTTTTAGCCCGGTGAAAGCCGGGCTTTTTGTATTTTATAAAGGAGAACAATATGGCAAAAGGAAAGACCTCTGTATTTTTCTGCCAGGAATGTGGTTATGAATCGGCAAAATGGATGGGACAGTGCCCGGCCTGTAAGGAATGGAATACATTTGTAGAGGAAACCGTAGATAAAAAGTCGATAAGCTCGTCGGGAAAAGTAAAAAAAGAATCAAAGGCGGCACAGGTTCTGCCTCTTTCGGCAGTAAAAAGCGAGAAAGAGGAGCGTATAGTGACAGGTATAGCCGAGTTTGACAGAGTGCTTGGTGGAGGAATTGTGAGGGGGTCACTTGTGCTTGTGGGAGGAGATCCGGGTATAGGAAAATCCACGCTTCTACTTCAGGTATGCAGGGAACTTTCACAAAAAAAGGTGCCATTACTTTATGTGTCAGGTGAGGAATCCCTGCATCAGATAAAGATGCGTGCCGACAGACTTGGTGATTTTACGGATTCACTGGAGCTTTTATGTGAGACAAGTCTTGATATAGCAAAGGACGTGATTCAACGAAAAAAACCGGAGGTTGTTGTAATAGATTCCATCCAGACTATGTACAATGAGGAGATAGCGTCGGCACCGGGCAGTGTCTCACAGGTCAGGGAGACAACCGGAGTGCTTATGCAGCTTGCAAAGACTCTGGGTATTTCTGTTTTTATAGTAGGACATGTGACAAAGGATGGTGCGGTTGCGGGGCCGAGGACGTTAGAGCATATGGTTGATACTGTGCTTTATTTTGAGGGTGACAGGTATGAGTCGTACAGGATACTTAGAGGCGTTAAGAACAGATTTGGTTCGACCAATGAGATAGGCGTATTTGAAATGAAGGCGGAGGGACTTGTTGAGGTGGAAAATCCGTCGGAGTATATGCTTAGCGGTAAGCCCGAGGGAGCATCAGGATCAATTGTCACATGTTCCATAGAGGGAAGCCGCCCGATACTTCTCGAGATACAGGCTCTTGTATGTCACAGTTTTTTTAATAATCCAAGGCGTACAGCAAATGGTACAGATTATAATAAAGTAAATCTACTCATGGCGGTCCTTGAAAAAAGAGCCAACCTGTCACTGTCAGACTGTGACGCTTATGTGAATATAGCAGGCGGTATAAGGATGAACGAACCCGCGATAGACCTTGGGATAGTGCTTGCAATCGCATCAAGCAAAAAGGATATTATAGTGCGTGAGGATACCATATGCTTTGGAGAGGTAGGCTTAAGCGGAGAGGTACGCGGAGTTACCATGTCCGAGCAGCGTGTGGCTGAGGCAAAGAAGCTTGGCTTTAAAAAGTGTATTGTTCCCAAAGTGTGTCTTGCAGGAGTGTCGCATATTAGTGGAATTGAGATTGTCGGTGTGGCAAATATCAAGGAAGCGATAGAGGCTGTCAGATAGTAATTGCGAGAATTGTATATAATAAACAGACAATTTAGAAAATTTGTGTTTTTTAAGGTAGTTTTACTACTTTAATTAATTGCAGAAAATCCGTTGACATATGTGTGCCGGGATGATATTATATCAAAGCTGACTCGCGGGACACATTGAGTTGTAGAGCTTGTGA
>ERZ779919.741-NODE-741-length-14080-cov-6.05904_pt1 | contig 14080 bp, 10 predicted proteins | sample MGYA00511349_ERZ779919 | MGnify/ENA primary metagenome ERZ779919 (study PRJEB29588, sample SAMEA2147384) | human gut metagenome | biome: human gut; feature: human-associated habitat; material: faeces | place: Denmark | collected 2008/2010 ...
AGTGGTTTAATCCTGCAATGTGGCTATTCAGAAAAGAATTGAAAGCCATACATGAGTTTGAAGCAGATGAATCAGTTCTGAAAACAGAGATTGATGCGAAGAAATATCAGCTTTTATTGATTCAAAAAACAGTTGGAACAAGGTTATATTCTATGGTCAATAGCTTTGATCACAGTTCACTTAAAAAACGTATTACTATGATGTTGAAGAAAAAATCAAATCCTTGGAAGTTATCAAAATACTTGATAGTATTTCCGTTGGCAGCTATTGCAGCTATTCTTTTTGCCCGTCCGAATCTTCTGAATATGAATAATCAGGAGGGAAATGCATTCATACAGGATACACTGGATGTGAGACATTTCGAAGAGATTCTGGTTTCTAAGAGTTATGCAGAATCGGACACTGTACAAATTATAGAAATCGATACTCTAAAAATGCATATCCCTGTAGGATATGCAGGATGGTCAATTTCGGAATCAAGTTCTGATGATAATGTCATCAGTTATCGGAAAGGTGTTTACCAAAAGGAAAATGGAATACTGCGTTTATCTTCGACTACTCCGTGGACAGAAAATGACTTGGCGGATTTTGTTCATCGGGTAAAAAAAGGAATGCTTAAATCATTGAATGAACTCTATGGAGTTAAAAAGCAGCAGAACGCTCATCCTGCACTTGCTCATGAAGTGAAGACCTCTCATACTGTGAAGTGCATTTATTATGTGAAGGATTTCTTTAAGATTTATTGTACGGATGGAGGGGGAACCGGGCATGATGGACAGCTTATTCTTTTGGATGGAAAAGAAATTTCTTACCAGCAGTTGAAGAGCTTATCTCCGGATGATCTGCTGCATGATGTATGGGAAATTTTGCCGGAGTCGACGAATCTGGAATCTAAGTTTGGTAGTAAAGCCAAGAAAGGCATTTGGGTGTTGGCATCTAAAAAGAATCCTTCCTATTTGGAGGAGTTTGAGAAGAAATTGGCAGAGAACTAACTGGCATTAATCTATATATGGGATTCTTTTTCGTCTATATACTAAAATCGGGGGTGTGCCTGTCATTGTTTTATTTGTTTTACAGGCTGCTGTTGAGTAAAGAAACGTTCTACCGTTTTAACCGGATTGCGTTGTTGGGCATTCTCGTGTTTTCTTTGTTGCTTCCGCTGATTGAAGTGACCAAGGCGCCGCAGAATGAAATAAATCAGGCAGTATTGACAATTGAACAACTACTTGTTATGGCAGAGAATCATCAGCAAACCCAGGTGACAGCAGTAGTGGAAGGAGATGATTTGGTAGATACGTGGAGAAGCCCAGTGCATTGGATAGAAATAGTTCTTCTATTTTATATAGCGGGCATATTTTTCCTTGTTTGCCGGAATGTTTATTCTTTATTCCGTCTTGTTCGGTTAATGAATACGGCGCAACGGAGACAGATAGATAAACATACTGTTTTGTTGGTTCATGACCGGAAAGTGGCGCCCTTCAGTTGGATGAAGTTTGTTGTGATTTCACGAACTGATTTGGAGGAGAACGGACGTGAAATACTGATTCACGAATGTGCGCATATCAGAAAGCGCCATTCTTGGGACTTGCTTATAGCAGATATCTGTATATTCTTTCAGTGGTTTAATCCTGGAGCGTGGTTATTGAAACAGGAATTGCAGAATATCCATGAATACGAAGCCGACGAAGCGGTCATTAATGAGGGTATAAACGCTAGAGATTATCAGTTATTATTAATAAAAAAAGCCGTTGGCACAAGGCTCTACTCTATGGCCAACAGCTTTAATCACAGTAAACTTAAAAAACGTATCACTATGATGTTAAAAGAAAAATCGAATCCTTGGGCACGTTTGAAGTACTTGTATGTACTTCCGTTGGCAGCTATTGCAGTAACCGCTTTTGCCCGTCCCGAAATCTCTGAAAAGGCTGATGAGATTTCTGCCGTCAAAGTTAATGATTTGGCTGCAATTGTAGAAGCAAAAGTGGAAGAAATCACCAAAGATGTGCTGAAAGATTCCCTGAAAGCTAAGCCCTATGTAGTGCCTGAGAAATCAAAAATGTATGGAGGACGTTGGGCTTCTAAGGATTCATCGACTGTATATTCAGCAGATTCAGTTGTAATATTCAATGATTCCGTTGCTTCCAAGCGAAGTTCGGTTGTTTTATACGGTGGCCGTTTTGAACGGATATCGGAATCAAATAAGCCTCTTATATTGGTAGATGGTAAGGAAATATCTAAAGATACATTGTATTCGATAATGAATGATGAAGCTAACCCGAATCGAATAAAGACTGTGTCTATATTACGTAGTGATGCGGCCCTTTCTATCTATGGCGAGAAAGGAAAACATGGTGTTTATGATATTGAATTACTGCCGAATGCGGATAACCACTTTCGAATTACTAAAACTCAGGCTAAATTTAAGATTAAAACCGAATCATTTCCTAAACAGAACTCTGTCCCCGGCATTGGCGGACTTCCCATTCGTGGTGTATATGATGGTGAGGAACCATTAGTAGTGATTGACGGTAAAGAAGTTTTGGAACCTAATGCTTTGTCTAAGATTTCTCCGGATCGTATAAAAAGCTTTTCTGTCTTGAAATCAGAGGCTGCTTTGGAGGCTTATGGTAAGAAGGCGAAGAATGGAGTGATTTTGATAGACTTGCTTTCTGAGGAGGAATATGAAGCTCGCAATAAGAATCCGCAACGTCCCTATAACAATGCCTGGGAGGTAGCGATGAATATAAAAGGTGATAAAACCGTCCCTACAAGGAAGATGGTATTCTTTATTGATGGTAAGGAAGCCTCGGAAGAAGAATTGAAAAATATTCCGGCAAATGAAGTACGTGGAGTATCACGTATTGAGAATAGCGGGGAGGGTAAAACTACGATCCGTGTTGAAACGGAAAGAAATTCGGATAAGTGGGTATTAGCTTCGGGTATTGTAATGGATAAGGAAGGAAAGCCTATGGAAGGAGTCACTATTACTATGTATGGAACTTCATCGTCTACAAAGACTGATGCAACTGGACACTTTGAGTTGAGAACTCCTAAAGACGCCTCTCTCCAGATTTCTCGGGGTGAGAAGGTTCTTTTCAGGACAAAAGCTGCAAAAGACATAAAAATCGTATTGGATAAATAACTTAGGAATCAATATACTTATAAAATGGTCATTCAGCGTCCTTATTATTTATACTAATCCGGGTTAAAACTATATTTGTCTCCTTTAAATATCAATGACTATGGGAATCTTTCTTATCTATATTTTGAAATCGGCGGTTTGTCTGTCTTTATTTTATCTGTTTTACAGATTGTTGTTAAGTAAGGAAACATTCCATCGGTTCAATAGGATAGCCTTATTAGGGATATTATTTTTATCCCTGCTGATTCCCTTTATAGAGGTGACTACTGCTCATCAGACCGAATTGAGTCAGACCGTACTGACAGTTGAGCAACTATTGATGGTGGCGGAAGCTATGGATCCCGCGGAGGTGTCGGTTGCACAGCCGGAGGAACTTTCCATTTCCTGGGTACAAGTTCTGTTGCTGTTTTATCTGGTTGGTATTATATTCTTTGCATGCCGTAATCTTTACTCTTTATCCCGTTTACTATTACTGATTAAATCGGGTAAACAAGAAAGGCTTGAAGGAGGAGTCAGACTGATTGTTCTGGAACGGGAGGTCGCTCCTTTCAGTTGGATGAGATATATCGTTATTTCCCGGAAAGATTTGGAAGAGGATGGACGCGAGATTCTGATTCATGAAATGGCACATATTCAGAATCGTCATTCCATCGATTTGTTGGTAGCTGATATCTGTATCTTTTTTCAATGGTTCAACCCCGGCATATGGCTGCTGAAACAGGAATTACAGAATATTCATGAATATGAAGCCGATGAAACAGTTATTAATGAAGGTATTGATGCAAAAGATTATCAGTTATTATTAATAAAAAAAGCCGTTGGCACAAGGCTCTACTCTATGGCCAACAGCTTTAATCACAGTAAACTTAAAAAACGTATCACTATGATGTTAAAAGAAAAATCGAATCCTTGGGCACGTTTGAAGTACTTGTATGTACTTCCGTTGGCAGCTATTGCAGTAACCGCTTTTGCCCGTCCCGAAATCTCTGAAAAGGCTGATGAGATTTCTGCCGTCAAAGTTAATGATTTGGCTGCAATTGTAGAAGCAAAAGTGGAAGAAATCACCAAAGATGTGTCGAATATTACTTTTGGAGATTCACTGAAAAAGTTGGTAGTCACGGGTGATTCAATATTGAAGGAGAAGGGAACAATATCTATTTATGGAGAAAAAGGAAAGAATGGGGTGTTGGCTACTAAACTACTGCCGGATGAAGATAATCATTTTAAAATAACCAAAACTCAAGCAAAAATAAAGCCGGGAATGAATACATCTGTAGATAAATCGAAACTTATGGGTACCCATATTTGGGGGATATCTACGGTGGATTTGCGAGATAAAGATGTATTGGTGATCATTGATGGTAAAGAATCTTCTCGTACTGTGGTAGATGCTTTAGATCCAAGTCGTATTGAAAGTATTTCTATATTAGATGGAAAAGAGGCTACAGATATTTATGGAGATAAAGCGAAAAACGGGGCTATGGTTATTCAGTTACATTCAACCGCAGAACAAATATTGCAGAATAAGTACAAGATTGATGCTATTTCAAAAACGAGATTAGATGCTCTCAATCGTGGAAGTAAGAATTGGGGTGTAACGTTTCATTCAGTAAGTGGTAAGAAGCCGTTAGTTTATATAGATGGCAAAGAAGCCGTTGGCGAAGAAGCTTTATCCAGTGTCTCTCCGGAACGTATTAAAAGTATATCTGTAATGAAAGACAAAGCAGCTGTAGAGGTTTATGGAGAGAGGGGGAAAGATGGAGTAGTTTTAGTTGATTTGTTGACGGAAGAAGAATATCAGAATAAACAAAAATTTCCAAAACCTGCAAAGGTAAGGACTGAGAGCGAATCACCTAAAAAATCACACTTTTATATGGGGGGATCTCATGATGAGGAATGGCATGTTGCTCAAGCTAAAAAAAAGCCTTTGGTTATTATTGACGGTAAAGAAGCATTGGAAGAAGATGCTATCTCCAAACTTGCTCCTGATCGTATCAAAAACTTTACTATATTGAAAGATAAATCAGCTACGGATATTTATGGGGAAAGAGGGAAAAATGGGGTGCTGATTATCACTTTGTTTACAGATGCGGAATATGAGTTTAATAAAGCTAATCCGAAAAAGCCTTATGCAGATGCTTTGGAATTGGCAGAAAGCATGGCAAAAGATGTAGAAGGAGAAATTATTTATTGTATAGACGATGAAAAGATTAAGAAGTCTAAATTGAAAGGTATGTCTACCAAAAATATAAGATCGGTGTCTGTAAATGAAATGGATGGAACAAAGATTGTAAGATTGGAAACCGATAAATATCGTTCTGATTGGATTTCTGTAACTGGAGTTGTGACTGATGAAGAAGGAAAAACGATTGCGGCTACTGTGTTAGTAAAAGGAACAAATGATTATACTGTAGCTGACGCAGATGGTCGTTTTAATTTGAAAGCGCCTAAAAATGGGATACTTCGGATTGCTGATGTCAATAAGTCTGTTGCTGAAGTGAAAGTAAAACCTATGCTTAAAGTAGTTTTGAAAGATAAATGAGAGGATACTTTATTTGATTAAAAATGGGCAGTTATATCCTGTTGAAATAAAAATATGGAATAAAAGCGATATACACTATTATTAACTATTTGTTAAACTTAAAATTTTATTATTATGAAAAGACAATTTTGTAAGATTTTACTAGCTGTTTCATTTCTTTTTCTTGTGCCTGCATTTTGTATGAGTCAAAACTTAAAAGGAATCTGGAAACTTGTTCAGAGTGAAGGCTCTTCGCAAGTGGTCAGATATAAGGTACTTGATAAAGAAGGCAATTATTTCAATGTGGATGCGTATATCAAAAATGCTGTAGACGTGAGTTCAGGCAGCCGCAGTTCGGACGATGTATTTTGCCCGTACAAAATTACCCGTTCGGGGGAGTACAGCATCATTGCAAAAGGCCTTTACTGCGAGAAACTGCGTAATGAACATGGCAGATCGGCAAATGCTATCGTTCCTATATCTTACCGGATTGACGGAAAGAAAATGACGCTTCTGTTCCGGTTGGGCAATAATGTCTATCGGGAAGTTTATCAGAAGGTATCCAAACTGGGCAAATGAGTCAGATTTTGTAGACGGAGGTACTCAAGTATCTCCGTTTCTTGTTCCGGATGAAACCAGCGTATTTCTTCATCCCTTTTGAACCATGTCATCTGTTTGCGTGAATAAATGCGTGAATTTTGCTTGATCTTTTCGATAGCGAAAGGGAGTTCCCATTCTCCGTCCAGATATTTGAACAGTTCTTTGTAACCTACGGTATTAAGAGAGTTTAGATGCCGGTAGGAGAGTACGGAACGTACTTCGTCCAGTAATCCTTCCTCCATCATTTGATCTACACGACGATTAATGCGGTCATACAGTTCTTCTCTGTCACGGGTTAATCCGATCTTAAGAATGCGGAAAGGGCGTTCCTTTTTCTGTTGGGTGCGAAAAGAAGTATATGTCTTTCCGGTCATGTAACAGATTTCCAATGCATGAATCACCCGTTTTGGGTTTTTCAGGTCTACGATGCGATAGTAGTCCGGATCTAATAAACGGAGCTCTGCACAAAGTTGTTCCAATCCCTCTTCCTCATACTTTTGCAGCATCACCTGACGTGTTTCAGCATCAACGGTAGGGATGTCGTCAATCCCCTTGCAGATGGCATCTACATACATCATTGATCCACCCGTAAGTACTACTACCTCATGTTCTGTGAATAATTGATGGAGGATTTCCATCGCTTCCTGCTCATATTGAGCGGCGCTGTAATAATCGGTAAGATGAAGAGTACCTACCAAATAGTGAGGCACGCGTTTTAATTGATCCGGGGTAGGAGCCGCTGTTCCTATTTTTAATTCAGCATAAAGTTGTCTCGAATCAGCAGAGACAATGCTGGTGTGAAAGTTCTCTGCCAGTCGCAGGCTTAATTCTGTTTTTCCTACTCCTGTAGGTCCGATTAAAACAATGAGAGTGGGCATGGATTTTAAGTATTAAGTATTAGGTGTTAAGTATTAAAGTGCCAGGGGATAAAAATATTAGGTATTAACTGCTTGTCACTGCATAGCAATTAATACCTAATACTTGATACTTAATACTTAAAACTTCTCTTCTTCATAAGAGCCACCTGCGTTACCACCTATGTCGAAGCCTTCCTGATCAAAATCTTCCATATCAAAGTCCTGATCACCATAGAAATTTTCGTCCAGGTCGAGTGAACCGCTTGCAGCAGCCATTTCTTCAAAATCTACAGTTTGTGGCGGAGCATCACCCGATTTCTTGGTACATTTGGCACCATTCATATCTTTTCCGGTGATGATTTCAGACAATTCGATGAAGAAGCAACGCTCTGTCATGTAGTCGAATACATACAACAATTTTTGCTTTTCATCTTCTACCAGTTCGCTGATAGTAGTCTCTTTCATTACCCAACTATCCATTTCCGGATTGTCGTCCATTTCTTCCAAAGTGACTTCTTTTTCTTTTTCCCAATCATCATCGCAGATAAAGAAGGAGGTCATCTGGTCGTTTGTGTACCCTACTGATTTCAGTATTGCTTCATGGAAGTCAAGAAATGTAGCTTCCGGATCAATTTGTATTTCTCTGACAAAATCGTCAACTTCATCAGATATGATAGTAAATCTGTATATCATAATATGACTATTTTGAACTGTTTATTTAATGATACCACGTTCTGAATTACGGATGAAATCGATAATATAGTCAATTTCCGGACTTTTTTCAAATTCATCTTCTATTTTCTTCAATGCTTCTGTCGTGTTTAAACCACTTTGATAAATGATACGATATGCATTGTGAATACTTTCGATCACTTCATTGGCAAAACCACGACGGCGCAGGCCGATGATGTTGATTCCACTAAAAGCAATCGGTTCGCGTCCTGCGATGATGTAAGGAGGAATATCTTTACTGAAGCGGCATCCGCCCTGAATCATTACATGACTCCCTACATGACAGAATTGGTGCATCAATACATTGGCGCTGACAATCGCGTTATCATCAATGACGATTTCGCCTGCCATCTTGGTAGAGTTACCGATGATACATCCGTTACCAACCAATGCGTCGTGTGCTACGTGTACACCCTCCATCAGTAAATTGTTATTTCCTACAATCGTGCGCCCTTTAGCTGCTGTACCACGGTTGATTGTTACATTTTCACGAATCAGATTATTATCCCCGATTTCGGCTGTCGATTCCTCACCGCGAAACTTAAGGTCCTGCGGGATGGCTCCGATTACGGCACCCGGAAAAATAGTGTTTCTGTTACCAATACGTGAACCATATAAAATATTGGCGTTAGCCATAATTTTATTGTTGTCGCCGATAACTACGTTCTTATCTATAAATACAAAAGGCGCAATTTCTACATTTTCCCCAATTTTAGCTTCGGGATGAATATACGCTAAAGGACTTATCATGCTTTTAATATATCAATTATTACTTATTTTTCACTATTTGTGCCATGAACTCTGCTTCGCAAACAACTTTCTCGCCAACAAATGCATATCCTTTCATAGTAGAGATGCCACGGCGGATAGGTGCCAGCATTTCTACACGGAAGATAATAGTATCTCCTGGCACTACTTTCTGGCGAAATTTTACTCCATCTATTTTCATGAAATAGGTAGAATAACGTTCAGGTTCGTCTACTGAATTCAAAACGAGTAAACCACCGACTTGTGCCATTGCTTCTACTTGAAGTACTCCCGGCATAACAGGTTCTTGTGGGAAATGTCCCTGAAAGAAAGGTTCGTTAGCTGTGATATTTTTGATACCTACAATGTAATTAGCACCAATCTCAATCACTTTGTCAACCAGTTGGAAAGGATAGCGGTGTGGCAATAATTCGCGGATACGGTTTACATCCATTACCGGCTCACGGTTACAGTCGTAACTTGGCGCCTGTATTTCGTGCAAACGGATTTCTTTCCGCATTTGGCGTGCAAACTTATTATTGATAGTATGTCCGGGACGGGTAGCAATGATCCGGCCTTTTATCGGTTTACCGATTAAAGCAAGGTCACCGATCACATCCAACAATTTGTGGCGGGCACATTCGTTTGCCCAAACCAACGGTTTGTGATTGATATAGCCTAATTGTTCAGCGTCCATGTGAGGTACTCTCATCACATCTGCCAACTTGTCGAAACTTTCCTGTGACATCTTACGCTCGTAGATTACGATTGCATTGTCCAGGTCACCCCCTTTAATCAATCCAGCGGAGAGCAGCGGTTCTATTTCGCGAACAAAGACGAAAGTACGGCTGGCGGCCACTTCGTCTTTGAAATTATGCATATCCTCAAGTGTAGCAAACTGGTTCGGGATAATGGTTGAATCGTAAGAAACCAGTACATTCAGACTGAAATTCTCGTCAGGAAGTACGATGATAGAAGAACCAGTCGTTTCATCCCGGAACTCAATTTTAGACTTGATAATATAAAAGTCTTTGACGGCATTTTGTTCTACTGTTCCTACACGTTCTATTTCTTGTACATAATATTGTGCACTACCATCTAAAATAGGAAATTCCGGTCCGTTAACCTGAATAAGGCAGTTATCAATGCCCAATGCGTAGAGGGCTGCCATACCATGTTCAACGGTGCTTACTTTGACTCCATTCTTCGACAATACAGTACCACGAGTGGTTTCTGTCACATTGTCGGCTACTGCATCGATAGTTGGTTGTCCTTCTACGTCAATGCGCTGGATTTTATATCCATGATTGTCCGGAGCAGGATTAAATGTTACAGTGAGATCAAGTCCAGTGTGAAGACCTTTCCCGCTCAGTGAAAAGCTATCTTTCAGCGTTTTTTGTTTCAGCATTGGTTACTTATTTACTTATTTAATAGTTGTTTTAATTCTTCTATTTCTTTGCGCAAATTACGCAATTCTTTCTGCATATCCGGTAAGCTTCTTTGTGCGACGGATGCTTTGAAGTATTGCTTCAGTTCCATAGGAGGAGTTCCGATAAGCTGGCTACCGGATTTAATGTCTCCGGGTACACCTGACTGTGCACCTAAACCAACTTTGTCTCCTATTTTGGAATGTCCTGCAATACCTACCTGACCTCCGATCATACACCATTCACCAATTTTGGTAGAACCGGCAATTCCGGCTTGTGCAGCCATTACGGTATGTGAACCTATTTCATCATTATGTGCTATTTGTATCAGATTGTCTAATTTGACACCACTATGCACTACCGTAGCTCCCATTGTAGCACGGTCTACACAAGTATTAGCACCTATATCTACTTTATCTTCCAGAATAACAATTCCGATTTGCGGAATCTTATCGTATCCATTCGGAGTGGGAGCAAAACCAAATCCGTCAGCTCCAATCACTGCACCCGAGTGCAGGATACATTCGTTACCTATGCGGCAATCATGATAAACATTTACATTGGAGTACAGCAAGCAACTGTTGCCTATCTTCACGCCGTCTCCAACAAAAGTGTGTGGATAAATTTGGGTATTATCTCCAATCACGGTATTTTCACCAATATAGGCAAATGCACCGATGTATACGTTCTCACCAATTTTGGCGCTGGGTGCAACGAAAGCTAATGAATCTATACCTTGTTTCTTAGGCTTGCTCATCTCATAAAGATTGAGTAATTTAGCCAGACTTTCATATGCATTGTCTACTTTTATCAGAGTAGTTTTAATTTCGTGCTCGGGAGTGAAGTCCTTATTAACCAGGACAATGCTTGATTGTGTCTCGTAGATGTAAGGTGTATATTTGGGATTTGACAGGAAAGAAATTGCTCCGGGCATTCCCTCTTCAATTTTAGCGAATGTGTGTACCGTAGCGTTTTCGTCTCCAATGATTTCCCCTTGGATAAATGCTGCAATTTGCTTAGCCGAGAACTCCATGTCTTTAATTTAAAATTTAATTAGTTCACAAATAACGGATTTTTTTTTCAGATTTCCGTGTTATTGCATGAATATTTTATACTTATCTGTGTAATCTCTGATAGCAGAGATAGTATTTCTTTACCTTTTTGGACAATAATGAGATGTTCAGCATGTCCGATGCTTCGGCAATATTTTTGATAGTGCCGTCTTTGTAGATAATGTCAATACTGTCATCTGCCGGGTCATACATATTCTTTTCGATGCTGGGGGTAGAGACAAAATAGTTCGCTTCGGAAAGGGTTATGCCTAGTTGCTGGCTGATTTGCAAAGTTAACTCTTTTATTCTGTCCTCACCAATAGGTTCGGCAGAATTTTCCACTTTAAAGATATTTCGGTTAATCATGCCCAGACTAAGTGTGGAAAGAACTTTATCCGGATGGTTGCTCCATACTTTCAAGGCAGTCCAGATATCATTGTCATCCAATTGGATGAAATTTTCCAGACAATCGGGATTGTTATGGAACTCCGTATGATTAATGTCATTATATAGAAAGAAATGTAAGGCCGGCGAAGCAAACAGTTCTACTCCCTGTGATGCCAGTTCTTTGGCACGAAGCAACGTGCTGATAAGCATTCGTTCATAGGCTACCGATGTCTTGTGCAAATATACCTGCCAATACATGAGGCGACGTGCTGTCAGGAAATTTTCGATAGAGTAGATACCTTTGGATTCAATTACGAGACGGTCGTCGGCCACATCAAGCATCTTGATGATGCGGGCAGAACCGATATTCCCTTCTGTAACACCGGTATAGAAACTGTCACGACGAAGATAATCGAGGCGGTCCATATCCAATTGACCACTGACGAGCTGATGCAGGAACCGTTTCGGATATTCGTCCTTAAAGATCTGTATGGCAAGACTAAGCTGCCCGTTCATTTCTTTATTCATTCGTTCCATCAGCATAAGGGAGATTTCTTCGTGAGAAACTCCTTGTACAATCGTATCTTCAAGCACATGCGAAAAAGGACCATGTCCGATGTCATGCAGTAAGATAGCCGCTTGTACGGCTTTAGCTTCGCTGTCAAATATAAAGTTACCTTTGGAGGTCAGTTGGGTGATAGCTTCGCTCATCAGATAGAACGCACCTAGTGAGTGCTGGAAACGAGTATGTTGTGCGCCGGGGTATACTACTGACGAGAGTCCTACTTGCTTGATGCGGGTAAGACGCTGCAAAAGGGGATGCCGTACAATATCGTACAGTAACCCCTTTGGGATATTAATGAATCCGAATACCGGATCGTTGATTATCTTTCTTTCGTAAGGCATTCCTTCTCTTTAAAGAATCGCTTTCAGTTGCTCTGCCATTTGCACCTGTACTTCTTGGGCGGCAAGCCTTGCAGCTTCGGCAAACTTTTCTGTTTTATCAACGTAGATGATTCCACGGGAAGAGTTAACAATCAGGCCACAGGTACTGTTCATTCCATATTTGCAAACTTCTTCGAGCGAACCGCCTTGCGCTCCGACACCGGGAACGAGCAGGAAGTGGTTGGGAACAATCTTACGAATATCTTCAAAAGCACGTCCTTGAGTAGCGCCGACTACGTACATCATACGTTCGTCATTTGCCCATTCCTGCGATTTGCGTAGTACTTTTTCGAAAAGACGTTCGCCGTTTGCATCTTCTGTCAACTGGAAGTCGTGGGAACCTTTATTAGAAGTCAGTGCCAGTAAGATCACCCATTTGCCTTCGTAAGTAAGGAACGGAGTTACGCTGTCTTCACCCATATAAGGAGCTACAGTGACGGAATCTATCTCCAGCTCTTCGAAGAAAGTACGGGCATACATGGCAGAAGTGTTTCCGATGTCGCCACGTTTGGCGTCGGCAATAATAAACTGGTCGGGATAGTTTTCCTTGATGTATTTTACTGTTTTCTCAAATGCGATCCAGCCCTTCACGCCCATACTTTCGTAAAAAGCGAGATTAGGTTTGTAAGCGATACACAGATCGGCTGTTGCGTCGATAATCGCTTTGTTGAATGCGAAGATCGGATCTTCTTCTTTCAACAGGTGTTCGGGAATCTTCTTGATGTCGGTATCAAGCCCTACGCAAAGGAATGATTTCTTGCGTTTTATGTTTTCAAATAGCTGTTGTTTATTCATGTCTATACTATAATTTTTAGAGTTCACTTTCTTTCAGGCGTTCCGCATTTTCTGCCACGATCAGGTGATCGATACAATCTTGAATATCTCCGTCCATAAAAGCGGCAAGATTATAGATGGTATAGTTGATACGATGATCGGTGATACGTCCTTGAGGGTAGTTGTATGTCCGGATTTTAGCCGATCGGTCGCCGGTAGATACCATTGTCTTACGTTTGGAAGCTATGTCGTCTATGTACTTCTGATGTTCCTTGTCGTAGATAAAGGTACGGAGTCGTGCCAGGGCGCGTTCCTTGTTCTTCGGTTGGTCACGGGTTTCTGTACATTCAATCAGGATTTCTTCTGCAACGCCTGTATTCGGGTTCTTCCAGATATAACGCAAGCGTACACCGGATTCTACCTTATTAACGTTCTGTCCGCCTGCACCGCCACTTCGGAAGGTATCCCATTTGATTTCTCCTTCATTGATGACTACGTCAAATTCTTCGGCTTCGGGGAGTACGGCCACCGAAGCGGCGGAAGTATGCACACGTCCTTGTGTCTCTGTGGCAGGAACACGTTGTACGCGGTGTACACCCGATTCATATTTCAATATTCCGTAGACGTTATCTCCTGTGACGCTGCAAACAATTTCTTTGTATCCTCCGGCTGTTCCTTCATTTGCATTGGATACTTCCATTTTCCAGCCTTTGGTTTCACAGAACTTGGCATACATACGGAAAAGGTCGCCGGCAAAGATTGCGGCTTCGTCTCCTCCTGCACCACCACGGATTTCGAGGATGGCGTTCTTGCTGTCTTGCGGATCGGCAGGAACGAGCATTAGTTTGATTTCTTCTTCTAATGCCGGAAGACGTTCCTGACTGTTGTCCATCTCC
>ERZ779919.746-NODE-746-length-14039-cov-3.64416_pt1 | contig 14039 bp, 15 predicted proteins | sample MGYA00511349_ERZ779919 | MGnify/ENA primary metagenome ERZ779919 (study PRJEB29588, sample SAMEA2147384) | human gut metagenome | biome: human gut; feature: human-associated habitat; material: faeces | place: Denmark | collected 2008/2010 ...
CACCCAACCACCATACCAAGGACCTTCCCAATTATCAAAATCATATTGAGAGTAATAAGAACTATCACCAGAGCCAGGAAAACCGTAGTAGTCTCCACAGCCATTCCAACCACTATTATAATAATAGCCATCAGAGTTTCCACCGACATAACGGCGCATCTCTTCTTTTTCTAACACAGGGAATAGCTGACGCAATCCCTGAAAATTTGTTTTTGTAATCTTTTTCATAATTTATTAGTTTTATGATTCTAATAGAGCAACCATTTTTAATGCACGTTCTACTACCTGATCCATATTATAATATTTATATTCAGCTAATCTACCACCAAAGAACACATTAATTTGTTGCTGAGACAGTTGATAGTATTTTTCATATAAACGATTATTTTCTTTATTATTTATAGGATAATAGGGCGCTGTTCCTTTTTCAAATATAGCCGGAAACTCTTTAGTGATAACTGTATCTGGTTGACAGCCAAACTCAAAATGTTTGTGCTCGACAATACGTGTATATTGAATATCAGCATCAGTATAATTTACGACTGCATTCCCCTGAAAATTTGCTTGACCTTCAAGTAAAGTAGTCTCAAACCTTAAAGTACGGTATTCCAAAGTACCATAAAAATAGTCGAAATAACGATCTATTTCACCCGTATAAACGATGTTATCTGCCAAAGTATCTAAATATGCTTTATCTGAAAGATAATCTACTTCCAACAGTAAGTCTACTTTTGCCAACATTTTCTCAATAATCAAAGTATAACCTCCAACAGGTATCCCTTGATATCTGGCATCAAAATAGTTATTGTCAAAAGTAAAACGTACAGGCAAGCGCTGAATTATAAACGCGGGTAAATCTACAGCAGACCTCCCCCATTGTTTTTCAGTATACCCTTTTATCAATTTCTCATATATATCCCTCCCTACAAGAGATATCGCTTGCTCTTCCAAATTCTGTGGCTCCTTTATACCTGCTTCAATCCTTTGAGTCTCAATTATACTCAAAGCCTCCGCTGGAGTTCTCACTCCCCACATTTGATAAAAAGTATTCATATTAAAAGGTAAATTATAAAGTTTGCCTTTATAATTTGCCAATGGAGAATTCGTATACCGATTAAACTCTGCAAACGAATTTATATAATCCCATACATATTTATTGTTTGTATGAAATATATGAGCACCATATTTATGAACGACAATATCATTCACCTTTTCTGTATAAATATTACCACCAATATGATTACGCTTGTCTATAACAAGGCAAGTTTTCCTCTTCCTAGTCAATTCTCTTGCCACGACAGAGCCGAAAAGACCGCAGCCCACAATAAGATAATCATAATGTTTCATAGTCTGTAAATCTAACTATTCAATAATTGATGATATAGCTTTTCATATTGTTTTGCTATAATCCTTATATCATAAGATTCTTCTATCCGGGCTCTTGCATTAACCGACAATTCATCATTTAGCTTTGTACTACTGAGAACCCACTCAATTCCAGCCGCCAAATCTTTCTCGTCAGCATACCGGGCCAAGTAACCGGTTCTCTTATGTTCAATTATACTTTCCGGTCCGGTTTCCAAGAATGAAACAACAGGTGTTGCGCATGCCATAGCTTCCGTTACTGTCTGTCCAAAAGCTTCTTCTAATGAAGGAACAACCATAACATCAGCCGCAGAATACAAAGCTTGCAGAATCTGATGATCACGTATATACCCCATAAATCTAAAAGGAATATCCAAATCCAGTCTCTGACGTTCGGCTCCAAAAATGACAAGATAATATTCATTCTTATATGCGTCTGACAATGTTTGGAGCGCTTGCAATAATAATGAAAAACCTTTTCTCCGGTCATTTATAGCATTAGTAGCCCCATAAAGTATCACCTTTTTATCTGACGGAATATTTAAAACCTCTCTTGCTATTTCTTTTCTAACAGGGTAGAACTTATCAAGATCAAGTCCATTAGGAATAACAAAGACTTCTCTACCTTTTAAAAGAGTACTGTTTTCAACACACTGCTTCATCCATAGAGTTGGAACAACTATTACCATATCCATATCCTTCCATGCCTTCTCTTTACGTTTCCAAATCTCATGAGACAAATCATCCATGTCTTCTGAGCCAAGTTTCGGACATTTGCCACAACCGGTCAAGTATCTCTTACAATCCCCGTAATAATAACATCCTCCTGTCAATGGCCAACAATCAGCCAAACGCCAAACAATTTTCTTTTTTATTTTGCCTAAGTCTTCAATCTTTACATATCCGGCATTTATCCAATGAATTTGCACTATTTTGGGATTAAAAATATCAATATATCTATTCACATCCGTACCTGCCATAGCAGGAGCAAACGTATGAGATGCCATATTATATGCAGGATACTGTTTTAAAGGCTCTAAATCATTATGATAGCCAACTTTTTCTTGCGGGCTTGGAATAGCCACATGAATATTGTCCAATAAGTTACCCTTTTCTCCCAAATTTGAATTTAAGACTAACATTTTAGAATCAATTCCTATTGCTCTCAATCCTAAATGTATCCTATGAGCAGCCCTAAATGCACCTCCTTGTCCTACAATAGAACTTAAATACAGTACATCTATACTATTCATCCTTCTCTTAGATTGTGCTCTTTCCTTTAAATAGTAGCAAATTGAATGAGCTTCAGATATAATATTATCTATAGAATTCTCTGAGATTTTTCCATTAAGCAACAATTCTATTTCAATAGGAGAACAAGGATTGATAATTGAAGAAGATATTATTTCCACTTCATCTTTACAATCATACAAAGAATATGTTTTATTTAAGAAGGATATTCCTTCCTCAACCAAACAATTTAAATTACTATCTAACCTTTCAATAATAAATTTCAGAAATAAACTTTTTCTTTTAGATATTATCAATGAGTCTGAAATAAACTTCTTGGAAAATAGTTGTGGAACATATGAGAAACAACACTGCTTATCCTTTACAATATCATCAAAAGGCTCAATACATTCAATGTCTGAATCTACAAATATTCCCCCTTCACGATATAATATAAAGTAACGACTTATTTCTAATAGTAGTTTATTATTCAAATTATTGTCACAAAATGTGGCAAAGTGAGGAAATTCATAATGAATTAATTCTTTTATATCATGAAGACTCCAAAGTTTATATTGCCATAAAGGATGATTTTCTACCCATGATTGGGATAGATTTGAAAAAAAATCCGAAAACAGCGGTTGTGTCTCCTCCTGAATTTGATGTATTATTTTAGGGATGTTATGCATAATCTATTTTAGTATTTTAATTATATCGCTCTATCACTTCATTACTCTGATATAAAAGTGGGATGAGAAAGAGGGGGAGCATTAGGGGCTAATAAGCGTTTCCCATCAGCCACACCTTCCCGTACAATAGTATCAATCTTCGCTGGATTAAAACAAACTCTTTCTGACATATTAGAATTATAAGAAATATCCAGATACTGTATATTCTTATGATTTAGACAAACAGATGACAAATCATTATGTGACAATGAAATCCGATAAAGAGGTTCACCTATATTACTGATACTATTCAATATTATTCTATCGGTTTGTAATACCTCACACTAATAGGTCCTACCAAACGCTCTCCTTCAGCAACGCCTTCACGTATTACAGTGTCAATTTGAGTAGGCTCAAAACAAACTTCAGATGGCATATGTAAATTATAAGAGATGTCTAAATAGCGTAAATTCTCATGGTTAAAGCAAGCTATAGTCAAATCATTATAAGATAAAAGAATCCGGTATAATGCTTCATGAATATAAATTGCTTGCAGATCATTGTGAGACATATCTAGCTCTTTTAAATAAGGAATCGACTTTTTCTTTATTTGCAAATCCCCTTTATATCGATTAAAAGAAAGATTTAGTCGTTCCAATTTTTTAGGCAAATTATCTATAACAATAGTATCCAACAAATTACAAGATAAATCAAGTGACTTGATATTATAAGCAGATAAATCCGGGAAATTGCTAATACTATCATTTGATAAATCATACACCTGTATCACTGAATCTTGAGGAAGCGAAAAAAGACTCTCTAACTTGGTCAACGCCCTTTCTTCCTGAGAAAATTCTAAAGAATGTTTTTTGTTACCAAACGTACATGCCGTTATAAATAACGAGAACAATGTCAGATAAATAGAACCTTTCATTTTAACCTGCATTTACTTACTATAATCTTGCCTATATTCCTCTAAAGCAGCATCAATTACCCCCTGATTATATTTATCCATATAATCATGCATATTAACAACCTGCTGATCACCTGAAACATAACTATATTTGCCATTTCTACTCTCAATAAATATATCTACGTATTCCTGATTATATCCCCATTCCTTTAATAAGTTAGCTGTTTCAGTTGGATCATTATGTGCTTGCTGTGCAGCATCAAAAAAACGCGCAACATGATTAGCATGTTGAGACTCATGTGCTAATACAACCACCAATGCCTCTTCTGCTGTATGTACTTTACTCCAATCATAATTCATATTATCATGTCTCAATATTTTACTCCACCCTTCATCATCCATAAATTGTTCATTAAAAGTAATATGGAAAGAATCACGAGACGGATAAGTAGTTTGAGCTACACTATTCATATCAGCCAAATCGAATGTCAAATGTATTACTCCATTATTAAAATAACTAAGCAAAGCTTTAAGTACAGAGTTACTTTTTAGAATATTCACCATCTGTTCGTTAAATACAGGCTGAGAATCTAGATTTAAAGTAAAGTTTCTTATATTGCCAATATCTACGCCGTCAGTCAAAGCATTGCCGGAACTATCTCCGGGAGCACTACCGGAACCTCCACCACCAGTTAAATACCCTTCGCCATAGTTACCATATCCATAGTAGTAACCATTTCCAGTATAACCGGGATAATATCCACCATAATTTCCATCCCAATTAGGATGTTCCAAAGGTTCATCATAATACCACCAATAAGGATACTCATAAGGATTGCCTCCAGGCTTATGCCCATAAATATATGTATCCGGAGCAACCCAACCCATGCCTTCAACCCAACCACCATACCAAGGACCTTCCCAATTATCAAAATCATATTGAGAATAATAAGAACTACCACTAGAACCAGAAGAACCATAATAGCCACCATCACCATTCCAACCACCAGTATAATAGTAACCACCAAAGGTGCCACCTATATAATGACGCATCTCTTCTTTTTCTAATACAGGAAATAGCTGTCGCAATCCCTGAAAATTTGTTTTTGTAATCTTCTTCATATTTAAGTTCTATTTATGGTTCAAAATATAAAAATTTCGAGTTGTTTTATTTTCCAGTTCACTTTTTGTCAAATGCCCCACTTCACCTGTCACGGAATCATAATATTTAAAATAACCATTTATGCTATTTTTTACGCCTGTGACAACAACATCATGCAATTGCTGATATGAAACACTACTCACCTGATCCTCTTGTTTTATCAACCGCATACAAACGGTTTACCTAGAACTACAGATTTGGTTATTTCAGACACTTCTCCTACTATTATTACATCAAAATAATCATCCAAAATATTTCCCAGTAGCTCATCCCTTATCACATATCTATTAATGTTATTATCTTTATAACTTTTTAGATCGGAAGTAATGGATGATACAGATAAATCTATACCTAATAACACTATCACAGAACAAACAATCTCTTTCATCGTCCTCATATTCAAATCCTAGTTGAAAATCACTGCATATTTCTCTTTCAAAATCACTAACCTTAAATACTTTACTTCAATTTAAACATAATAGGTATAGTATAATAAGAACGTACTGCCTTACCATTTCTTAATCCAGGTTTCCATTTGGGCATCTTTTTAATAATTTCTAATACTGCTTTCCGAAAAAAAGGATTCTTACCTAAAGGATTCCTATCCAAAATAAAATAAGGATGTGTTACTTCTCCGTCTTTTTCTACAATTACTCTTACACATAAATATTCTTGTTCATGTGATGAGGCATATACACTTGTCTGCTCCGCTAAATAATGAAGCAATGCCTGTTCTCCACCTGAAAATTCGGGCATTCTCTCTAATTTATCATAAACATGCTCACCGCTCAATTTTTCTTTTCGAACAATCATATTTTCATCTAATCGTGTTCTCCTGCTTCTATAGGGTAAAATATTAAATGTATCAGTATAACACTTCCAATCGCAATCCGCTGGAGGAGAAACAAAATTACGTGAATACTCCATTTGCAGATATACTTTCTGATAATCCGGCGCATCCACTTTGTATTTTAGCAAATAAACCTTACCGGAAGCTATTTTAGCAAGCACATTCATTGAGTCAGTTGCAACTAATTCATATTTCTTTATCTTATCCAATTTATATAGTTCATCAGCTTTATAAAACTTAATAAAGCTCCCTCGATCCAATAAAGACACTATTTCCTCATACCGGAAATTCATCAATTCTAAAGTAATTTCATTGTGAGCGGAATAATAAACCCGAGCATCAACCTCCTTACGATGACCAATATAAATTATAGAATCCTGTTTCGGTTCAACAAACTCAATATAATCCTTAGGATCACGATACCAAAACACTCCATTAAGTGATTTCATATAGTGTTCAAAATTCTTTTTCCCTTTATTATTGTAGAAAATATACAAACAGATATATCCCCGAGTATTTTTCTGTATAACCATTACCTGACAATTATTATATTTATTCTCATATTTCTTCCACATTTTCAGAGGATAAGTAAGTACCGTATCAGCATTAAAGGCACTTCGGGCATAATCGGAAGATTTATAGCTGATTGGGCACTGATCCAATGAAAGATTCTGACCGGTATTCCAACGGAAATCAAATCGTATATCCTTGCAATGACTCGTATTTATTTCCTGTTTCAGATCAGGTAAAAGGTCTGCATCTATATACACAGAATCCCGACTAAAAACAGGAGGTATTTCAATAAATACAACGAAATTCTTATCCTTTGAAATAAGTTTATCTACAAAAATAGTCAAAGAAGCAGGATTGAAACTAGTATACTTCTCCGAATGAAAACATTCCAAATAGTCTTTTCCAGACCGTACTAAATCAAAATCAGCAGGTTGTGTATACTTCACTTGATTTCGACTTAAGGTATAAGCACTATGAACAAAAATATCGCCTAGTTCTTCATAACTTTGTGCATGTAACTCAAACAATATTTGTATCAATAAAAATACAACAGAAATTAATCGTTTCATTATCAATATCTAATTAAATTTATCACAATTGAATAACCATCTTTAATGCACGCTCTACTACCTGATCCATATTATAATATTTATATTCAGCCAATCTACCGCCAAAAACACATTACTTTGTAGCTTAGTTGATAGCATTTTTCACATAAACAATTTTAGTATTTTAATTATATCACTCATTACTCTGATATAAAAGTGGGATGAGGAAGAGGGGGAGCATTAGGGGCTAATAAGCGTTTCCCATCAGCCACACCTTCCCGTACAATAGTATCAATCTTCGCTGGATTAAAACAAACTCTTTCTGACATATTAGAATTATAAGAAATATCCAGATACTGTATATTCTTATGATTTAGACAAACAGATGACAAATCATTATGTGATACAATTATGCGATAAAGAGGTCCACCTACATATATGCTACTCAATGCATTATAGGATAAATCAATTTCTCTCAAAGCACATATTGTACCCTCCTTAATTCTCAATTGCCCACTGTACCTGTTATGTGAAAGATTTAGTATCTCCAACTTTTTAGGCAAAAAATGTGGAATAATTGTATCCAATAAATTACCAGATAAATTAAGTGTTTTAATAGTATAAGCAGATAAATCAGGGAAACTCACAATACTATCATTCGATAAATCATATGCGTTTATTACCGAATCAGAAGGTAATAAAAATAGATGTTCTAATTTAGTCAGTTTCTTCACTGAGACATGTTCCAAAGTTCCTTTCTTACTTCCTGCATGACAAGACAATAAAAAAAGAAGTACAAAAAATATAAGACCTGCATTTTTCATATTATTCCCTATTTATAATCATTTCTATATTCTTCTAACGCTGAATCGACAATGCACGCAATATTAAGTTTAATGGCTGTAATCATAAGAAACACTAATCGGTCCCAAAAGACGTTTCCCATCAGCAACCCCATCCCGCACTATTGTATCTATCCAAAGAGGTTCAAAGTTCACTCTCTCAGACAGAGAAGGGTTATAAGAAATATCAAGATATTGTAGATTCTTATGGTTAAAATTGGCATACGTTAAATCATTATATGACAATATAATCCGAAATAAAGGCTCGCATATATTTATTCTATTTACTGCATTATAGGATATATCCAGTTCTTTTAAACTAGGTATTGTATTTTTTCTTATTCGTACAATTCCACGATATAGATTATGAGAAAGATTAAGCCTCTCCACCCCTTTAGGCAGGAAAAACGGATTAATTGTTTCTAATAAGTTATAAGACAAGTCAAGCGATTTAATGGTGAAAGCAGACAAATCCGGAAAATTCACAATGCTATCATTTGACAAGTCATAATAATCCATAACAGAATCATAAGGTAACAAAAAAAGGGTTTCCAATTTTGTGAGCTCATTTCTAGGAGGTTGATCAGTTACTTCTTTTTTGCTCATCATTCCGCAGGATAATAATAAGAATGAGACTAACAATATATAAATTATATTTTTCATACTATTCAACATTTAAAATCACCTAATTTTCTTCTAAAACCAAGTCTAATAATTATGCAAGACCACTTATTCAATAACAATATCAGTCAGTGGTCCTAATAGACGTTTCCCATCAGCAACTCCATCTCGTACTAATGTATCTATCCAAAGAGGCTCAAAGCTTACCCTTTCTGAAATATCAGAATTATAAGAGATATCAAGATATTGTATATTCTTATGATTCAGATCAATAACATTTAGATCATTATATGATACATTTATACGGTATAAAGGAGGAGCTATATCTATTCTATTTAATGCATTATGAGATATATCCAATTCTTTTAAATAGGGGATCGTATTTTTCCTTATGAGTATGAAACCACAGTATAGATTATGAGAAAGATTTAATTTTTTCAACCCTTTAGGTAAAAAAAGTGGATTAATTGTATCTAACAGATTATGAGACAAGTCAAGCGATTTAATAGTGAAAGCAGACAAATTCGGAAAATTCTCGACATTATCATTTGACAGATCATAATGGACCATAACTGAATCATAAGGCAGCAAAAAAAGCTTTTTCAATTTAGTAAGTTCTTTCGTCAAAGGTTGCTTACTAGATTCCTTCCTAATCCCCATTCTACAAGATAACAAAAAGGGAGAAAATAATAATATATAAATTAAATATTTCATAGCATCTGTTATTTAAGATCATTAAAAATGATACCCAGCATTCTTACTAATTGGTCCTATTAAAGTTTTTCCTCCTGCAACTCCTTCACTTATAACTGTATCTATAAGTGAAGGTTCAAAACGAACAAGCCTATTTAAATGAATATTATAAGACACGTCAAGATATTGTATATTTTTTTGATTTAAACCAATAAAAACTAAATTATTATGTGATAATATTATCCGATATAATGGTTCGGTTATTCTTATGCTATCCAATGTATTATAAGATAAGTCTACCTCTTTTAAAGAGGGGATAGTGCATCTTCTTATATTTACAAATCCTTTATATTTATTATTTGAAAGATTCAGACGTTCCAATCCTTTAGGTAAAAGACGTGGAATAATTGTATCCAACAAATTGCCAGACAAATTAAGTGACTTAATAGTATAGCTAGATAAATCAGGAAAATCCACAATACTATCATTTGACAAATCATATATATTCATTACCGAATCAAAAGGCAGCAAGTAAAGTTTTTCCAATTTAGTGAATTCTCTTACTGACAGTTGCTGAATTACTTCTTTTTTATTTCTCATCCCACAGGACAATATTAAAAGTGAGACTAGTAATAGATAAATTATCTTTTTCATCATTAAAACATTCAGAGATTGATTTTTAATAAATAATTAGCTTAATTATAATATGTAACTTTTAGAAGGATATTTTTTTCTTCCCGAAATCAAGTTCCCGACTTTTATCCAAACACTTTTTAAATCGATTTATAAAGTCAAAATGCTCAGTAACTATATCCAAAGAAGCTTTCTTCAAAGGTTTAGTTTCCCTTATAAACAACGCACCATCCATTCTACAAGAAGGGTTCATCAGACTACTAAACTCCTTTGCAGCTATTCCTATATTTCGATACCACATTAGACAAGAGGGTAAGAACACTTTAGGTACATAAAAAAAATCCATCGAAACTTGACTTAACCAATATTCAAATGTATCCTTTGAATTTTCTTTTAAATAAGAGATATTCCATTTATTTCCTTTGCCCTCATTTAGAGTTTCACCACCTCCCACAAATATACCAACAACAAAAAAGTCATCGCCATAAACCCGTTTAGCGAAAGAACCAAATGGAGGATCAGAAACCATTCTTGTTTCCAATGCAGAATAATTAGCATGTCCAAAATGGCTATATACAGCAGTTTTCATGGCTTTATCTTTAGAAAACAAACCAAACAAAAAATCCAAATTCTCAAACATCACTTTATCACGTAGCGAAAAGCTTAAAACAGGCTGCTTTCTTGCTTGAATAATCGTCTGCAAACAATGTTCTAGAATCTTTGATTCATATAAGCCAATCTCATCCTTAAAATAATTATGAGATTGAAGAAAAGATATTTTTTTTTGATTTGAATCTTTTTCTTGTAATAATAACATTCGACAAAATTCAGCAATATAAGGATTGGAAGCAGTATGATTTACTGCTACTAGATATTCAAACAAGTCTAACTCAGTAAACCGATATTCATATTCATAATCTATTCCTAAAAGCCAAACTTTATTTTTCATTTTCGCATTATACTCTTTCAACCAAACAAAGAAATCAACCCATTCTTCAGAATATAATGACTGATCAAAATAAGGTCTGATACTATCGATATAAAAAGCACTATCTCCCTGTACGAAACGATTCACATAAAGCATTTTTTCCAAAGGCAGTTCCATTAATATTAGCCTACGGTCATCATATTCTATCCCATGTTTAAGTAGTTGAACCACTTCTTCATTGATTGTGGCACTTCCATGTACCGATTCTCCAAAAGCAACTATTTTCTTATTTTTAAAAGCATAATCAAAATCCGAATTCAACAAAGAATCACTATGGACCACATTTTTCTGAGAGAGCACTATGTCAGGAGAAGATAAAATAGGACAGTCTGCTATATTTTTATCGCCCACCTTCATATTTATTCTATCCAGCCATAAATTCTGCTGACTCTCTATTTTATCTTCCTTTGATTCCAAAAATCTCAATGTATCTTTTCCTGCAAATACAATATTCAGCTCCATCATAGCAACATCTACCAAAGAAACATTTTTCTGATAAGTATGCCAATCATTATATCCATTAACAGACAAAGTGTCCGAATAGAGAACTTTTTCATTCTCGCTAATGCCAGACATCACTAAATTAGCACTCTTCAAATTTTGACTCTTACAAGTTAAAGAAACAGTCATACTATCGCTATCTACATCAGGAAGAATGAAAGTATTATATAGCATTCCACATAAAATTGGATAAAATCCTGCAATGTTATATTGTTTGATTTGCAGTGGATACTTTTCTTTATATAAAGACGAACTATCTACTTGGACACGAGCATCAAAACGTTTCAGAGCTATTGACCAACCACTTTTTTCTGAAAAGTTCATCATATCCAAAAGTTTTTTTCTTGAAGTCTGAGAGTGTATATATGTACATGTACATAACACTATCACAAAACAAACAATGTTCTTCATATGTAAACAATATTAATACTACTTTTTTTCTAATATCAATTTATTCTCACTACTTTTAAATATGATTGTAAGAACTCAACTTATTAATACAATATCTCGCCATAAACAGAAAAGCAATAAACAACGACATATAGGTTACAAACTGATAATCTCTAATCCTAATAGTAGATATTTTCCAAAGGGCCATTAGGAAATATAGGCCAAAAATCTCCTCCACCTTGATTATGATTTGGATAATATCCATAAACTGTCACCTCAGGAAGACGGTATCCCGAGCCATCATAATAATAACCATTATAGCCTGTATAGCCACCATAATCAAAATAGGAATAGGGATTATTCCAGTTGCCATTCCAATAACCATTAGAATAACCGCCAACATAATGCCGCATATCTTCTTTTTCTAATACAGGAAATAGCTGTCGCAATCCTTGAGAATTTGTTTTTGTAATCTTCTTCATTTTTTATAACTATTCATGTACTCTAATCAACTTTTCCTTTGCAAATCAAAATCACTATTTCACATGATTCAAAAGATTATTTGCCGTTTCCTTCAGCCTATCTTCATACGATGTAGCATAATCGCCATCATCCCATATATTTTTAGGAGATCTGAATAAGTGCAGACCAAATATAGCGTCACGTCTGTAAAGGTTACAATTCTGAAGCGCAGAATAGATCACCTTATATTGTGATTCTGTTAATACATTAGATAACAAAACTGTTATATCTGCTCCATATAAAATTATTTCTGAAGGAATATAATCTTTTACCTCCTTTTTTGCTATGTCCATCGTATGATTATAACGAACCCTTTCCATTATTTTATCTTCAAGCAAATCTTTCTGTTTTTCCTGCAACAAGGTATAGGTCGAAACTAATGACACAAATCTATTTAACACTCCTACCGTATCAGCAGGAGCAAATCTTTCATAAATCACATAGTCTTTTTCTAGAAAAGATTGCATCCCACGCTTATCATTAGGATATAATGTGATTCCATTATTTTTGTCTCCCATAAGACTAAGTTTATCTCTGACATCATTCAGGTATATCTCGCGAAACTTATCTATAGAACCATAACGGGTTTTGAGCAAATCAGAAAATGAATACAATTCTCTCTTGCCCCAAGTTAATCCATACAAATATCCGCCACGCTTTTTCATCCCATAAATACGATAGATAGGAAGATCAGGCCAACTTAATGATTCATTTTTTATAGAAACAATAAATAGACTATCTGCACTAAAAAATAGCTGTGTATCAATTTTATTAATATCAAAAAATTTCCTTCGATAGACATGGGATTTACCAAATCGATACTGAACAAACAAGGTATCTTTCTCTTTTATACATATATCCAAATATTCCGGACTATGTATAAAAGCATCATTCACTATTGCCAAAAAATCCCTTGGAGTATACCTCACAACAGGTATACGTTTACACAAAGAATCGCCAGAAGACACTTGACAATAACAAGTCCCATATAAAGAGAAAAGAATCAAGAAAAGAATTAATATTTTCTTCATATTTAAGTTCTATTTATGGTCCAAAATATAAAATTTTCCAGTTGTTTTATTTTCCAGTTCACTTTTTGTCAAATGCCCCACTTTACCTGTCACAGAATCATAATACTCAAAATAACCATTTATACTGTTATTTACATCCGTTATAATAACATCATGTAATTGCTGATATGAAACACTACCCACCTGATCCTCTTGTATTTTTAACCGTACACAAACAGGTTTACCGAGAACTACATACCTGTTTATCTTCGACACTTTATCTACTATTGTCACATTAAAATAATCATCCAAAATATTTCCCAGCAACTCATCACTTATCACATATCTATTAATCTTATTATCTTTATATTTTTTTAGATCGGAAGTAATGGACGATACAGATAAATCTACATCTAACATTATTCCAGCATTAACTATTGCAGCAACAACACACTCTCCATCATTAAGATGTATTAAATTGAGATTACCATCATCATCAGAACTTACATTTCCAACACTTCCTCCTCCATAATAACCATTATCATAATAACCATAATAGCCATAGCCTGAATTCCCATTAATCCCAGGAT
>ERZ779919.767-NODE-767-length-13704-cov-3.26691_pt1 | contig 13704 bp, 6 predicted proteins | sample MGYA00511349_ERZ779919 | MGnify/ENA primary metagenome ERZ779919 (study PRJEB29588, sample SAMEA2147384) | human gut metagenome | biome: human gut; feature: human-associated habitat; material: faeces | place: Denmark | collected 2008/2010 ...
CGGAGAAAAGGCGAAAGCCTTTTTTCCGTGAGGAAAAAGCCGTTTCTGCTCGTCGGCCATATGCTTCTTGTAGCGATTCAGCAATTCTTTGTCCACGATGTAACCCGCATTGCGCAAACCTTCTACCATAGAAACCGTGTAATAGCCGATGCCCGTACTGCCAAAGCCCATGCCGGCAGGAACCATGTCATAGGAAGTAGTTCCATAAAGGGCCACTTTTTTGATGCCGGCAGCCATGGGTAGCGCCTGCTTGTTATCCAGCAGCACGATACCTTCCGCACCTATCTCACGGTCTACTTGCGCATGAGCCTCCAAATCGGTTTTATTGGGATACTCGTAGCCGGCAAAGGTATGGCTCTTGACCACAAACTCCAGCACACGCTTCACGCTGCGGTCGAGGAGTGCCAAATCCAGTGTACCGTTCTCTACGGCTTCCAAAATAGCTTTATACTGGCGGTCTTGCCCCGGTTGCAGCATGTCGTTTCCTGCTACGATGGAGGTCACGGCATCTTTTCCGGCATTCCAGTCGGACATCACCAGTCCCTTGAATCCCCATTCGTCGCGGAGGATGTCCTCTGTCAGTTCGCGGTCCTCGCAGGTATATTTGCCGTTCACCTTATTGTAGGCGGTCATCACGCTCCAGGGCTGAGACTCTTTGACAGCAATCTCAAAGCACTTCAAATACAGCTCGCGCAAGGGGCGTTGTGTCAGGCGAGAGTCGTTGTTATTGCGGTTGGTCTCCTGGTTGTTTACGGCAAAGTGTTTCAGGCAGGTACCTGTCCCCCGGCTCTGGATTCCGTTGATATAAGCAGCAGCCATTTTGCCGGTCAGCACCGGATCTTCCGAATAATATTCATGGTTACGTCCGCAGAGCACATTTCGCATCAGGTTGACACCCGGTGCCAGCAACACATCCAAACCATAATCCTTCACCTCCGTACCCAAAGTACGTCCCACCTTGTGGGCTGCATCCGGATTGAAAGTTGCTGCCACCGTGGTGCTGGAAGGAAATTCCGTAGCATGATAAGTACGGCTGGGGGGCTGTCGAATTCCCGCTTGGCAGCCATCGCCAACCGGTGCGGTCCGTCGGCAAGATAGGCGGAAGGGATACCCAGTCGGGGAATGTCGTAAGTACGTCCCGCTGTTCCGGGAAACTTGGTATCACTTCCCATCGACATCCCACAACCGATGACGAGGTGTACCTTCTCTTCGAGGGTCATGGCACTGACTACTTCGTCGATATTATCGGCACGCAGTCTGACTGACTGATTCGAACCGGTCGTCTGTGCAGTCAAGGCAGATGCCAGACAGAGTGAAAATAAAGTAATTGACAATCTTCTCATATATATTATATTTAAAAAGCCACAAAAGAAGCCCCCGTACAATTAGATGATTTCCACGGGGGACTTCTTCTACAAACAATTAATCAGTTAGAAAAATCTAATTTTGTCTATCTGCATCAGATGACGAAGTTAGATTTTGATTCTTTATGCGCTTTACCAACCTGCATTTTGTTCCATATTCGGATTCAAGCGGATTTCCTTTGCCGGAATAGGCAACAAATAATGTCTTTCCTTGAAACCATAACGCGTTTTATCCTTGTTATACTGAATGTATTCTACCGCTACATTATCCGGCTCATCTTTTCCTGCCTTATTTGACAAGATAGGTGTTCTTTCACCCTGATCCTTAAGCAAAGCCTCCGCATCTTTCCAACGGATAATATCCTGATAACGGGTATATTCAGAACAGAGTTCCAGTCTCTTTTCCAATTTAATGGCATCCAAGGTAGCCGTCTTTGCATCCAATCTTGCACGCTGACGCACCTCATTCAAGCAAGCATCAGCTTCGGATTGATTGCCATCCTTCAGGTTTGCTTCAGCTGCCAGTAACAAGACTTCAGCATAACGCATCCAACGATAGTTATTATATGAACACCAAAAACCAGCAGGAGATTCTACATTCGAGAAGCGACGCTTCCACATGAAATAACCTTCATTAATCAAACTCTGCCCTTTGGCAACCTTGACACCTAATTGAGAAATTTGGTCATAGGTTTTCATTGTCTGATTCAACCGATAACCATCTACACCCTCTTCCTGAACAAATGCATCATACAACTTTTTCTGAGGAACCATAAATCCCCATCCGGTACCATTAAACTGATTGTTAGAGCCAGACATATCCAACTTATCAGTGCGCCAATGATTCATCACCTCAAAGAAACTGAACTCATCCATGGAATTACTTGCATCAAAAATACGGTTACTTTCGAGCATACTTTCACAATTATACTCAGCCTTGTAGGTCAAGATATCCTCATAATTTCCATCATAAAGTTTATACTTACCGCTAGCTCTAACCTCATTCAAGACAACAGCAGCTTCATGGAATTTTTCTTGCCATAAATAAGCTTTACCCAATATAGCTTGTGCCAACTGCTTGGTAACACGCCATGTCGTTTTATCATCTACACTCTTCTTTTCCTCCAAGAGTCCTGAATTGATAGCTTCAGTCAGGTCCCGCTCTATCAACGCCCAAATATCAGCCTTAGGCGAACGAGCCAACTGATATTCGGATTTATCAAGTTCATGGTCTACCAATGGTACATCACCCCACATAGAAACTAAATCAAAATAAGCAAAAGCACGGAAGAACTTGGCTTCAGCACAAGCCTTCTTCTTCAAATCAGTATCAGGCTCAACACGTCCCAGAATCACATTCGCCTTATAAATAAGCTGATAGTAGCTTTCCCATACGCCTCCGATAAAACTTTGGTCTGAGCCAAATGAATATTCATTACAGCCTTCCAGCTCTGCATTGTCATTACGACCACCACCACCTGCCCAAACATCGTCCGAAAGGGCATTCTTCATCATCGTATAGTTATAGTATGTACCCTTGAGTTGTATATAAAGCGCATCAGCCGCTGCTTGAGCTTGTTCGTCAGTTTTATAATAAGTGGAAAAGTCCAATACACCTTTTTGAGGTATATCCAATTTGTCTTCACACGAAGTGCCAGCCAATATAAGGAGCGCTCCGAGCATTAAAGAATATCTTAATTTCATATGTTTTTCATTTTAATAAGTTCATAAAAATCAGAATGTCACACTCAAACCAAGAACAACCTTCTTTGAATTAGGATAACTACCTTTATCCACACCTAATGAATTTCCGACACCGGTAACTTCAGGGTCAAAACCAGGATAGTCTGTAAAAGTAAAGAAGTCCTCAAGTGAGCCATATATACGTAGATTTTCAATTGCTACCTTCTTAATCAGTTGCTTCGGGAAAGAATAACCTAACTGAATCTGTTTAATTTTAAAATAAGAACCGTCAAATACACAACCGGAAGAAGTCAGATACTTGGTATAATCTGTAGCGCCTGATGCAGGAGTCTTCCCATTGCGATTGCTTTCTGTCCAGCGGTTTTTTGTAAAATAAGTCAGCTGATTCAAATTGTAATCCACACGGTTCAAGCCACAGAACACATCGTTACCTTGAGAACCCGTACCAAACAAGATAAAATCAAATCCCTTCCAAGCTGCATTCAAGGTAATACCATAAGTATAGTCGGCAATTCCCTTACCAATTTCTGTCTTATCATTATCCGTAATACCTTCTACACCATCAATATCTCTAAAGATTGGCTCACCGGTTTTTGAATCCACACCCATGAAATCATAACCATAAAAATACCACGCGGGCTTACCTACCTCAAAACGAGTAATGGCTCCATAAGTCACATAAGTAGCCCCATCAATACTTGATAAAGACTCATGCATCTTGGTCACTTTATTCTTCAATGTAGCAACGTTGGCACGGACACCATAAGCAAAGTCACCAATACGATCTTGCCATCCCAGTTCCAATTCAAACCCCTTGTTCGTAATATTACCGGCATTAACTGGCGAGAAACTGTTACCTACTACAGTTGAAGCCTTAATGCCCGAAACAATCAGGTCTTTTGTCTTTTTATGGAAATAATCGGCTGTAACAGTCAAACGGCTATTCAAGAAACGGGCATCAATACCTATATTGGTTTGTTCAGAAGTTTCCCATTTAAGTCCGTCATTACCGGTAGCAGAGGGAGCATAACCATTGATGTAAGAGAAATTATTATTATCACCTACAGCCAAATGCCCGGTAGCACCAATTGATACATTCCATTTATAACCGCCCAATGATGCAGTAGAACCATTCTGTCCCCAACTGGCACGGAGCTTTAATTGTGACAGCCAGTCTTCAGTTCCTTTCATAAAATTTTCCTCCGAAAGAACCCAACCCAAAGAAACTGCCGGGAAATAGCCCCAACGTTTGTTCTTTGGCAACACAGAGAGGTCAGCAGCATCGGCACGCAGTGAGAACTGAGCCATGTACTTTCCGGCATAGTCATAATTCAAACGTCCGAAGTAAGATAATTTACGAGTATAGGTAGGCTCACCACCACTTACATCCTTTACAGCATCAGATGTAGCATAGGCAAAGTAGAAGAAATTAGGATCATTCTGCAAGAAACCCAAATGCGAAACTCTGTTAATCACATTTCCCCACATATCTGTAGTATCTTCATTATATCCCTTCTTACTTCCGCTAACGCCATAAGAACGGCTCTGACTATAAGAAGTTCCCAACATCAATGTTGCGTTGTGTTTGCCAAAAGAACGGGTGTAGTTCAAAAAGTTCTCCCACTGATAATAGGTTGGGCTATAATCCGAAGCCGAAACCTCCACCCAATCACGTTTAGCCTTGTCAGTATAGTAATAAGATTGCCCCACGCCATAAGAGGAAGTTGAAGCCAAACGATAAGAAAGACGAGAAGTAACGGTAAGCCCCTTGATAGGCATAAAATTCAAATAAGTAGAACCATTGATATTAAAGCCTCTGTTCTTGGTATAAGAGTTGTCACGCATGGCAAAAGGATTGATAGCTTCGGCATTGCCAGTGAAAGCTGATACACCATAAAGGTTGCCGTTTCCATCGCCCAACATATTCTTATGATCCTTATAGATGGTAGCCATATTCAACGGCAAGTCATCAATAGGATAAAGAGGCTTGGTCAGAGGGTCTAATTGTAATACAGAAAGCATCATGCTACCATACTCATTGCCCTCGGCTACGGACTGAGTTTTGTAGTGCTCAATCTGATTATTGGTACCTACCTCCAGCCAAGGTTTGATTTTCCAGCTGGCATTTACCATTCCCGTGAGTCGTTCATAAGTATCGGCATTGCCGACAATCATACCGTCGTTATCAAGGTGGGACAATGACAGATAGAAAGAACCTCTGTCGCTACCACCTTGGAAAGTCACATTATGACGTACCATCGAACTGTTTTCAAAAGCCTCATCGACCCAATCCGTATCGGTTTTTCCATCCCAATAGGTATCAAAAGCACTCTGGGTAAGCTTCTTGTTTTCCAAGAAGAATTCCTTGTACTGCGCAGCATTCATTACTTCGGGTACTTTACCCAAACTCTGTGAAGTATATTGAAAATCGTATGTGATTTTACCGTTTCCTTTTCCTTTCTTCGTAGTAATCAATACTACACCGTTACCGGCAGCAGCGCCATAGATAGCTGCAGAAGCACCATCCTTCAAAACTTCCATAGACTCAATGTCATTAGGGTCGATACCACCAATATCGCTGGCAATACGTCCATCCACTACATACAACGGGTCACAAGAACCGTTAGAGCTTATTCCACGGATACGTACCTGCGGAGAAGCACCCGGTTTGGCCGATGCACTGAGCACCTGCACACCGGCAGTCTTACCCTGCAATGCCTGCTCAGCACGGGTAATGGTACGTGCTTCCATATCTTCTGATTTTACCGAAGATACGGCACCGGTCAGTGAACTTTTCTTCTGCACGCCGTAACCTACCACCACCACTTCATCCAGCGTTTTAGTGTCTTCTTTCAATATCACATTCATTACTCCTGCCACTGCTTTCTTTTCTTGTGTCAGGTAGCCGATGTAGGAATAGACAATCGTCGCTCCTTCTTTCACAGACAAAGAGTAGTTGCCGTCCATATCCGTAATGACACCGTTGGTAGTGCCTTTCTCAAAGATACTCACGCCAATCATCGGTTCATTCAGGTCGTCAGTAACCCTACCGTTCACCTTTATAGTCTGGGCTTGTGCCAGACTGAAAGGAAGACAGATCAATAGGAAGAGTGCCATAGCTGCAAGTCTCTTCCGAGCTGTTTGCTTCAGATTTTGTTTCATTTGATTAAATTAGATTTATGTTAATAATAAAAGGTTTCTTAAGAAAGTGTCAGAACCCACGTGTAGGAAATGCCATCACTACCTCCAGCAGTTCCTTGTCATGGTTATACTTCACTTGGCAATCGTTATTGAAAATCATCGTTGCTCCCTTTTCTGCGGTATAAGGTTCCCACTCGGGTAACCCTTCGGCATTGGGATTGCCCGTACGGGCAAAGTTCAACCACGCGCTGCTCATCTTTTCACCCAAAGCTTGTGCTTCAGCGCCACCCCCGGTCATGGAAGCGTGGCGCACTACATTGTTGAAGGCAAAGGGAATGTCCATGCAGTGCGTGCTGCGAAACATGCCGTCAAGTACGGGCGATTCCCACGCGAACATGTACATATAGACCGGAGCACCCTGCTGCGCAGCTTTCAGTTTAGCCTGCTCCACAGCACCGGGACGGAACACGAAGTCCACATCCACCAAATCTTTAGGCTGATAGCCGGGGTAGGCTTTCTCGAAAGCGGTAAGGAACTCGTCCGTACGTTCGCCGTATTTCTTTTGCAGGAATTCCACCGCTTTTTCTTTGGTAATGGTACGAAAAGCGGGGACATAAGTACTCATGGTAAATTCGTGCAGAGTAGTTCCAATCATTACCGGAATGCCCTTGCTTTGTGCTGGAGCTTGAGGGTCGAAAGGCTGTACGGGCAGTACATCGCCGTCCACCGTAGGCGCCCAGCCAAAAATGAAGGAAGACACCCCCTCCTTCTCTGCCTCTGCACGCACTTTGGCTATCGCCTTGTCACCGGCGGCAAGCACCTTGTCATACGGCATCTTGCAGAGTTCGTCTATCTGCGAAGCCTTCAGACCAAGTTCTTCCATCACGGCACTGCCAATGCGACGAGAATACTTTTGCTCCATCGTGCGAAGCATAGATCCGCTTTGTACAATGGCTTTATGGAACAAGCCTCTCGCCGATGGCGTGGCAAGTAGCGTAGAGACCTTGCCTCCTCCACCGGATTGACCGAAAATGGTAACATTCCGAGCATCTCCACCGAAGGATTCTATATTCTTATTCACCCATTGCAGTGCCGCCACCAGATCAAGCAGTCCGGCATTGCCCGATTTTGCATATTTATCGCCATAGGCGGAAAGGTCGAGAAAACCCAGGACGTTGAGACGATGATTCAGCGTCACAACCACTGCATCCCCTTTCTTTGCCAGATTTGTTCCGTCATACGAGGGAAGCTCCTGACCACTGCCGGCGGAATAACCTCCACCATGCAGCCACACCATGACGGGGCGTTTCTTCCCGTCTTTCAGTCCCGGTGTCCAGATATTCACCCGCAGACAGTTTTCATCGGGATAACCGTCATCCCAGTTGAAGGCAAACGCCTGCTCGTCGCTGTACCATCCCATGCGCTTGCCTTGCGGACAAGTAGGGCCGTAGGCACGACTACTGCGGACGCCTTCCCATTTGTCAACTGCCACGGGCGGCATAAAACGTTCGGCTTTGGCATATGGAATACCTTTATATATATAGATACCATTTTCCACATATCCGGCTACTTTTCCCGATTCGGTCTCGGCAATGGCGGTTGCCGAAGCCGTAATCTCCCCCTCCTGCCCACAAGCAGATGCTTTCTCTATTTTAGCTGCCCCTCCGCACGAGGAAAGTAGGATGGCGGTGAATGCTAACACTGACAAGAATTGCTTTTTCATATTATGTATTAGTTTTATGTTTTTATGATTGCAATATTAGCACATTCTCCCCAGAAGGATTTTCTACGTTATCCAAACGGCTTTCCCCGATGTTCAAAACAGCTTTCTCCAATGTTCAAATGTTTGCAGATTTGTTCAAAACATGCTCTCCGGCAGTCTCTCTCTCAATTTTTATGAGTATTTTCGCATCGTAATGCAGAGATTCGTTGAACAAAACAAATGGATGACATGCCAATGCTTTTAGTCTACACTATATATTATGAAATACATTAAATACTTACTTCTATTGTGTTTAATCACCGCGTGCAATCCGTCGGACACAAAGCCCGCACCGGAAGGCAGCATCGAAAGCCCCGTCATCACCAATGACCTCTCCAATCAGAAGGTCACCGCCTTTGCCGAAGATGCACAAGGACACATTTGGATAGGAACTTCACGAGGGGTAAACAAATATAATGTACACGAATATCATCAGTATTACTGTACGGATGACTCGCTGGATATACCCGATAATCAAATCAACGACCTCTTCCGTGATTCACAAGGCCGGTTGTGGGTAGTCACCGTAAATGGAACCAGCCTATACACAGACAAAGATAATTTCCAAAATATCCCACTGGACTTCCCCAATAAAAACGGCATCCAAATACTCGAGAACAAAGACGGAAAGATTTTTCTGAACATGATGCACAACCTTGCCGTATATAATCCACAAACACACAAATTTGACGTACCCATCAAGATATTTGACCCAAACTATACCTTCAACAACCGCTGCTTCATAGACCAGAGCAACAAACTGTGGGCAGTGACCCCACTGTCTCTGCGCCGCTACAACTCCTCCACACTAGCGCTGGAAGACTCCATTCCAATGCAAGGCATTTTTCCCACCCACTTCTTCATGCACACCAACGGAATCCTATGGCTGGCGGGAAACCGCCAGATAACATTGTTCGACACACATACGCACAAATTCAAGGAAACACCCCAAGCCCTTCGGAGCCATCCGTTGCTGCTGCATGCCAACGTCAACTACATCCACCCTTACGGCAACAGCCTGCTGCTGAATACCGACCAACAAGGAATGTTTCTCTACAACTACGTGGAAGGATACGTGATACATCAGAGCGAAAACGGTTTTCCCTTCGAAGTGCCTCACTTCAAGATAAGCACCATGTTTACCGACTCACAGAAAAACCTGTGGATAGGCTCTGTAGACCAAGGCTATGTCGTGCGTTACAACTATAAAGAACGTTTCAACACCAATAATCATCTCAGCTCATACCTGAACCGAAAGTCAGTGCTGTCCGTGGCAGTGGACAAGGAGCGAAATCTCTGGATGGGCACCATGATAGACGGGCTGTACGTTTACAACATGGACAGCCACGAAGTGAAAGAAGTGGACTCGGCTGGACTTCCGGGAAAAAGCGCTACCGACAAACCGGACATCACACGCGTATTCGTAGATGATGAGGGCTACATCTGGCTGGCGGCCCTCTATGCGAGCAAGGTGATGAAATGCAGCTATAAAAACGGCATACTGAAGACAGAGTCTATTCATGACATCTTCCTACCACTGTCGTTTGCACAAGATCGTTGTGGAACAATTTGGGTGGGTACATACAGCCCTAAACTTTATGCCAAAAAGCGTAAAGAAAAAGAATTTGTCCAAACAAAAGTATTTTCCTGGACGGGAACCTTCATACCCGGACTCCTTCCACGCAACAACGGAAAGATGTGGACCACTGCCTTCATGAACCCAGTCATGCAAATCAATCCCGACAATTGGGAAAGCGCTGAAGTACCATTCGAGAACACCGACTGGCAAGCTTGTATCCAACGTTCAGTATTCATCCCTACCGACATCTTCGAAGACAGTCGTGGAGATGTATGGATTGGGACCGTCAGCAACGGACTGCTGCACTATTCTGCCGCCACCGGAAAAATCGAGACCATAGAGGGTACACCCTGCCGGGACATCTCTTGCATTGAGGAAGATGCACAAGGCAATATATGGGCAGGCACACAATACGGGCTGGGCAAATATGACCGCACCGTAGGGAAATTTACCAACTACTATGCCGCCGACGGCATAGGCGGAAACCAGTTTTACGACCGTTCTTCATGCCGCCTGCCCGACGGGACACTTGTTTTTGGCGGTACGCACGGGCTGACTTTCTTCAACCCTATGGACGTAAGTACCAAACGGGAAATTCCACTGCTCTTCGAGGATTTGAAGATACACAACCGGTTGGCACGCCCACAAGACAGCGAAAGTATAGACAAGCACCTCTCCTACCGACCGGACATCTGCCTGGACCACAATCAGAATGGTTTCAGCATCTCCTTTGCCGCACTGGACTACTGCGAATATGAACGCGTACATTATTATTACAAGATGGACGGTTTCGACAAATATTGGATTGATGCCCGCAACAACCGCGAGGCCTACTATGCCAATCTGCCTGCCGGTACCTACACCTTCAAAGTTAAAATAACCAATAACGACAAGAGCATTGTAGAAAGGGAGAATTCCATACGCGTCATCGTAAAGCCCGCCCCTTGGCAAACGTGGTGGGCATGGTGTATCTATCTGCTTATTGCCGCCGCCATCATCGGTATCTTCATCCGTGCCTGGCTACGCATTAAGCAGGAAAAAGAAACCGCCCGACGCGCCAAACTGGAGAAGGAGCAGGAACAACGGGTGAACCGCATGAACATGAGTTTCTTTGCCAACATCTCGCACGAGTTCCGCACCCCGCTCACCATGATTTCGGGCCCGGTGACACAACTTTGCGAAAGTCCCAAGATAGAGGGAGAAAACAAACAACTGCTTTACATCGTACAACGCAGTGTGGGGCGCATGCTCCGTCTGGTGAACCAGCTGATGGACTTCAACAAACTGGAGAATGACACCCTGAAGCTGCGAGTGAAACGGACTGACATCATCTCGCAACTGCAACGCTTTGTAGATATTTTCCGCATCAACGCCAACGAGAAAGGCATCGCACTGAACACTTATGGCCTGGAGGATACTTTCCTCATGTGGCTGGACGTGGACAAGCTGGACAAGATTGTAGGAAACCTGCTTTCAAACGCCTTGAAGTTCACTCCGAACGGTGGGAAAGTGGAACTGTGCTTCGACGTCATTACCCGCGAAGAGGCTGCACGCCTCTTTACGCTGACCGACAAAGACATCGACACGCAATACGTCAAAGTTGCCGTGGCCGACAGCGGGAACGGAATCCCCGAGGAACAGTTGGAGAAGGTATTCGAACGCTACTACCAACTGGACAATCAATCCAAAGGCACCTATAACTGGGGAACCGGCATCGGCTTGTACTATGCCCGCAGCCTGGCGCTGCTGCATCACGGCTATCTGAAAGCCGGTAACCGTACCGAAGGAAGCGGAGCCGTCTTCACCCTGCTGCTGCCGGTGAATGACCTCTCCTATACCCCCGAAGAATGTACCCTCCCCGAAGAAGAACAGAACAAGGCGTTTCCGATACAAACGGAAGAACAGTATCAACTGGAAAACACAGAGAGCATCCGGCAACAAAAGCAAACCCTGCTGGTGGTAGACGATGATACGGAAGTGGCCCACTACCTGAAGGCCCTGCTTTCTCCCGTCTACAAAGTTGTCTGCCGCTTCGATGCCGACAGCGCCTTCAAAGCCATGAGAGAAGAAGCTCCCGACCTCGTACTGAGCGATGTAGTGATGCCCGGAAGAAACGGTTACGACCTCTGCCGACAGATAAAGGAAGACTTGCAACTATGCCACATCCCCGTGATACTGGTAACAGCCAAAGCTACTGTAGAGAACCAGGTGGAAGGTCTGAATACCGGTGCAGATGCCTACGTAACGAAACCTTTCGAGCCCAACTACCTGCTGGCGCTTATCAAATCCCAGCTGAAGAACCGTGAGAAAGTGCGCAGTCTCCTGAGCCGTTCCACCCAAACGGATGAGATTGAGGAGAACGTGCTCTCCCCGCAAGACAACACCTTCATGACCGAACTTTACCACCTGATGGAAAACGAACTCTCCAATCCGGAACTGGACGTGGCGCGCATGACCGAGCTGCTGAAAATCTCCCGCACCAAATTCTATTACAAGGTAAAGGGGCTGACGGGTGAGAACCCCAGCGTATTCTTCAAGACCTACAAGCTGAACCGTGCCGCCGAACTGATAAAGGAAGGGAAATATACCATCTCAGAGATAGCGGACATGACGGGATTCAGTACACTGTCCCATTTCTCGACCAGCTTCAAGAAACAATTCGGGGCGACGCCGAGCGAATACAGCAAGTAAAAAGCCGGTCGGTTCAAATTTATTCATTACATTTGTACCATTCTTAAAAAAACTTTTTATCCATGGCACACCGACTGAATACCAACAAGCAGTTTATGATAGGCAACGGCATCCTTGCTTTCGCCGTGATTTTTGTAGTTGTCATCTTTGTCTACATGAGCATGAGGCTGCAACAACGGAAAGAAGGAGAACGCAACTTCATCGAGACATACACCATCACACTGACGAAAGGATTTGCCGGAGATTCCACTTCCATATTCATCAACGACAGCCTGCTGGTGAACCGCACCATTGCAGAAGAACCTTTCACCATCGAAGTGAAACGCTTTGCCGAGCAAAACGCACTCATGATTGTAAACAATGCAACTGAAAAGCTTTCCTTATTTGAGCTAAGCGAAAAAGGGGGCGAATACCGGTTCGAGAAGGAAGGGGAAGAGGTGAAGCAGCTGGCAAAAAATTAGGGATAAAAAGTTGTGAAGCATTTTGCTCTCATATTTCGGAGTCAACAAGCTTTTTCCTGGCTTACCAACAGCCACTACAAAGACATCACATAACTTTTGCAGTGCTACTGCAAAGACATTACACAACTCCTGCAGTGACACTGCAGCGATACTGCATACCTTTTGCAGCGTTACTGCAAAACAGTTGCAGTGTCACTGCAAAGGTGTTGCAGCAGCACTGCAAAAGGAGTGCAGTGACAGTGCAAGAGGTATGCAGTAGTTTTGCAGTATCACTGTCTGTAAAACAAGGAACTACTTACCGTCCATACTAATCTCTAACCATTTATTTTCGTTTGATATTTCCGAAGCTCCGCTCTCAATGCTTGTGCCTTTCCATCAGTCATCCGGTCGAGCAAATCCCAGAAACGCTCCCCGTGATTCATCTCGCGGGTATGTGCCAGTTCGTGCAGTAGCACGTAGTCTATCAGATGCTTGGGAAGAAGTACCAGATAATAGGAAAGGTTGATATTGCCTTGTGCCGAACAGCTTCCCCAACGCCCGCTGCTGGAATTTATCTTCACACTCTTGTAAGGAAGGTTGTGCTGCATGGAAAGCATATACAGACGGGGTGGAAGAATAATCTTCGCATTTCGCCGTAAAGCTTCCTCAATTACCTTGCGCAGCCAAGCCTGCAACTTCTCATCCGAGAAATCGGCATCAGGAGGACAGATTATCTGCATTTCCCCCAATTCCGAACGGGACAAGAACCGTTCCCGTTGTCCGCTGACCAACGTCAGTTTAAAGAACTCCGTATCAATGCGGTAATCCAAATCAATCAGCTTTCTGACCAGCTTCTGTCTGGCAGCTTTCAGACGCGGACGAAGCTGCTCGATGGCACTCTCTACCTCGGCAAGAGAAGTCCGGGGAGGCACAGTCACGTAAATTCCATCTTCCTTTGTACGGAAAGTAAGACGCCGTGCCCGGGCATTGACCCGGACAAACAAAGGACCAAGCTCTTTATCT
>ERZ779919.771-NODE-771-length-13629-cov-1.77869_pt1 | contig 13629 bp, 8 predicted proteins | sample MGYA00511349_ERZ779919 | MGnify/ENA primary metagenome ERZ779919 (study PRJEB29588, sample SAMEA2147384) | human gut metagenome | biome: human gut; feature: human-associated habitat; material: faeces | place: Denmark | collected 2008/2010 ...
GAAAGTACACAAAATCAAAGCTTTCATTCCCTTCAGATGATGCTGTAAAGAAAATGGTATACCTATCGCTTATGGAGATTGAGAAGAAATGGACACAGCCTATTCATAACTGGGGATTGATTATGAATCAATTTATGCTTATGTTTGAAAACAGAATCCAGATATAAAATCAACTTACAGCTGAATCCTGTTTCCATTTACACAGAATTTTGGACTGTGTTTCCAGATTCTATATCAACAAGCACATTATTATCCAGATATATCTTCATGTTCTATCCCCCTTCTTTTATATATCTCGTCTATGATCTTCTTAAATCGCGACGAACTTAACGCATCCAAATTGTCAGCATTTGCCCAATCTATATATTCTTTGATAACCTTCAACAGACCATACACTTGCTCTATCTCTTTCAATTTCATTTCTTCAGGCTCAGCCATGTCGGGATCAAGGTCCCGTAACTTTTCTACTATCTCTGTTTGTTTATCCTTCTTCTCTTTCCAATGCTTAACCAGTTCCACATAGAAATCGTCATCTCTTATCGTATCATCAACCACCACAGGCAGCATCCTATCCTTATAATTGACATTTTCCATAATGCCCGATAGTTCATACATACAGTTTTTCGATCTTAAGTAAGGCCTGCTCAGTACCACTATTACAGTTTTCCCAGCCCTTATGGCATTCATAAACTCCTTGATGTTGACCGTATAAGGACAATCTTTCTTGTCCAACTTAAAAGGAATCCCTCTATTCTCCAATACAAATCCAAGATAATCCACTATATGTGCTGAATGACCTTCCCAATTGTAAGATATGTAAATACCTTCATCCTCTCTCCACGGAATCTCTTCAGCTTTTTCCTCTTCTGTTTTCGTTAAGCGTCCTCCATCTGCTATACGCATAGCTTCATTGATATCGCTAATACCAGAATAAGCTGCATAGTACTTATCTTCAAACCCGATAATATAGCGGTTCAGATATTTATACATTTCGCCCCTTTGGGTTAACTGCCGTAAGTATTGCGTCACCTCCATCAATACATCCTTGCTTTTTATGGCAATCCTTTCCAAAGAATTAAGTATACTATTCAGCATAAAATGACCATCAATCTTATGCTCATAGCAGTAGCGGATAAAATAGCATAGCGATGAAATGGCGTTTGGATTGTCATAGTTAAAGTGGTAGTCATCCCTATATTTTATCATTTCTGGGCGCGTCACAAGATAGTCCAGCGCATCCATGCTGCCAATACTTATCAACAGACGTACCGCATGTTCTAAATCATATCCGTTAAAACTCTTGTATTCTCCTTCCAGCCTTTCTCTCACCCAAACCGATTCCTGCGTATTCCTTATAAGTGTTGAATAACAGAATAGTCTGTCAGACACTTTCAAGCCCGATGCAGCTTTCTTTATCTCTTCTATTTTCATTCCTTTCTTAACAAGAGTCTCCATTACGTTTGCAGACAATGAATAACCAGACAATGCGAAGCAAAGCACAAGACTATACCCCTCCTCTATTTGGTTTTCTATGATATAGTTCGAGAATGAATACAACAAAGGGTATTCTGCATTGTCAATATTTGCCCGTAGTTTTTCTATCACCTTAGGAGCTAGGGTTACAGAATCTACTCTCTCTGTTATATATTCAAACAAGGAATACTCACGGCTATAATATTCATCAAAATCCTTTCTGGAAATTGTATAACTGCCAAAACAAAGCAGTGAGAGCAGTTTCTCAGAAGGAATCTCAAACTCACCCTTCAGCATTAGTCCCAAGGCTTCTCGCCAGAAGAATATGGGCTCTCCATCGCTCAGTTTCAAGACAGATGCTTTAGCCCATTTTACAACCCGAATCTTGATTTCCTCTGTTACAGACACATCCATATCAGACCTATCCATCATTCCCGACACTTCCTTCATGAAGAAAGATTCATAAATATCCATGTTCTTAACACCTTTGACAATCTCTCCAATATTGTAATAATTATTGTCATCAACGAAAAGCAACAAAAAACTGAAAGCATACTGATTGTATCCTTCGTCTTGATCGCGCAGTTTCTTATAGAACTCTTTTCTGGAACTATGATTGTCCAATCCTGTCACCATTTCTAGCACAATCTGCTTAAATACAGGATACTCTGTAAAATCCATAAATGCTTGTTGCCGTCTCTCCCGCCCTTTGGTTATTATTTCAGGCTGTGGAAACTTCTCCTTGTAAAGTATTTCTGCACATTCCGCCACTTCGGCATAGGGTATTTCCTGATACCAACTGGCCTTGGCCCAGTCTGTACTGTTGTCTACTGCAAACTTCTTAAAATCATCCTTTACATCTTCTGCCGTCATCCATAAATCAGCCATAATATAGGCTTGTCTGATATCTTCCCACTTCGAGGATTCTTCTTTTGGAGCAAACAGTTCTGCCTGTCTCTCATAAAAGGTCTTTCTTCCTTTTTCTCGTAAACTGGCGGTCAAATAACAATCCCTAATAACCATCAACAATTCTTGTGTCTGTCTATTATTATCAAAATGACGGTGATATTCTTTAAAGGCCTTTTTATAATAAGCCTCTATAATCCCTATCAGTTCTGTATGTCCTTGTTTGATGAATTCACTTGCCCTTCCAAACACTCCTTTTATCATGTTGGAATATTCTTCCTGCTCATCATGATATTCATATTGGGAATGATAGAACGTGTGAGTAAGGATTTTTTCTACACTCTGAAGAGAACGAACTTTGGCAAGGGTTGTATAGATGGGCGTTCGAGTTACCATATGTGTAGTATGTCCCTTGTGTTGATTATGAACATACCCTTCTTTATCGAGTATATAGTCTATATATCCATCGGCCTTGTCCGCCTCCCCTATCAGCCTTATCATCGATTTGATGGCATCATAGTGGTTTGAGTCCTTTACAATGGCAAACAAGCGTTCTAAATAGGTCTGCTGAGTAAAAAAGGGATTATCGAAATACAAGAATGACAAATCGTGGTATTTGTCTTCTTTCTCTAGTGATTCAGCTGTCTTTTTCTCCAACACGCTGAAAAGTTTTTCAGTCAAATCAGCGCTATCAGACTTCAAACTATCCCATTTCAGGAAATAGCACAGGCACATCAAGTCTGAATAATAAGTCGTTCCTGTTTCTGTATCACTTAATTCATCCACAACGAACCCCACTGTATCTGTCGAATATGCAAATCGCCACAAATCCTCATAATCGTGCGTCATAATGTTCGACATTCTAATGCCTAGCGATTTATACTCCAATAAAAGCCCTTTGAACACTTCGTTTCGAGTTTCATAGTCTAGCATATCTCGGTCAATGTAGATGATTAAATCCAGACTGGCTTTCTTCAACCATTTTAATATGGCAGACACTTCTTCTTTCTTATCTTTCCCATACATTGACAGCCACAGCATAATGATGTTATACCATTCTGGCTTGATACGTCCATTGGGATGTGTGGCTAGTTGCTTAGCTCTTTCTATACCATATCTGTTCAAATAATTGGCAACAAGCCATTCGCGGAATGCGTTGTGTGCAAATGAATACTGACCTCCCTCATCGCGAATAAGATCATATCGCAAACATTCTTCCACATTGTTATCATCGTTTTGCAAGCATATACGCAGTTACTCCTTGTTCAGACTTTGGGCATTCATCAGTGATAGCCCAAGGGCTACTCTTTCCAGTAGCCGAACAGACTCTTCAAAACTATGTTGTGCAGATAGTGATACGTTCTTTTCTTTTACCTCTTTATCGTAACTGCTTTTTATAAATAGTTTGTATATATCCGCCTTGGTCTTAGGAAGTTGTTTCCCCTTTCCTTTATATGCATCAATCAATACACTCAAGAAGAAAGGATTCTTGATGAAGTCTTCCAACTGATTGGCAAAGACGCTTCTCATAAACCTATCACTATTAACCTCACGTTTGGCAGCATAGTCTCTGGCATCGTCTATACTTAACTCTTCCAGAAACAATTCTGTAAATAACTCCAATTGGCGTTCCCTGCGGAAGTTACTACGGCACGAGAGCACCATTTTCATTTCTGGGTGTTCGTAAGCATAACCTCCTATTTCCTCCAGCAAGTCTTCATATTTCTGGCCGTTTACCTCATCCAGCGCATCAATTACGAGAACTACCTCCCTGCCATCTACGTATTGTGATTCCGGCAAATCGTCTCTCTTAAGTTTCGTATTGGTTCTAACCTCAAAGCTCACGGGAAGGTAAAGACCACTTTGCTGCAATTCCCAGCATAGTTGTTTCAGTTCTGTTGTCTTACCTGTCTGAGCACTGCTATACAGAACAATCTTATTGGTAGAAGTCTCCTCTACTCCCGTAACATAGTCAGCCAATGTATGACGTTCTTTTTTCCCAAGCACGTAATATATGAAGTTGTTCTCCGATTGGTCAGACGTGCAGAAACGGCGAATATAGCCATCTACCGCTTTGTGTTTTGTCAGTCCTCTACGTATCCGTTGCCCATTCCTAGTTTCTTGATTTGTCAGGGACGCAGTCAATTTGTCTAATTTTTCATCTTTCAAAATAATTCCTTGTGCGGTAATATAATAGGATACTTCTTCATCCTTACTTAATTCCTCAATCCATAAATTAGCAAGACTACTCAGAATCACGCCCTCCTTTTCCCACTTTTCTGTTAAGTAAAGTTTCTTTACTTGTTTAAGATCATTAAAGTGTTTTTGGGCAATGCGCTGCCTGACGGCATCGTTTGCACACCATCGTCCCAATGCTGTCTGATAGCATTGTTCAATCCTTTCATCCAACGTTGTTTTATCCTTCGTTGAAATGAATTCTCTCAAAGAAGGTAACGATCCTGCCAAATAAGAGGCTATGAAGCCCCATAATATAGAACTAATGTCCATTATTATTCCTTTCTCTAATATAAAAATGGGCGACTTTCTACTCCCCGCATCGCATTGCAGTACCATCTGCTCTTTCGGGTTTTACTTCTCTGTTCGGCATGGGAAGAGGTAGATCCACCACAGATATAATCGCCCTCGATTAATCTTAATAATACCAAGCAGCGAAGAATAGCACTAATGATATGATTGTTGCTATGTTCACCAAGGTAATCAGTAAGTAGATACCGCATACTGACAATACCGCAATAATAAAACATAAAAGCAGCAGTATTTCTACTACAATTATAACAATAACGGCAAAATTACTTCATATTTGCCGTTATTGTTTTACTTTTAGGACTAAACATCGTCAAGCGCAATATGCACAAAAACACAAGCGTTGCCTCTATCATTCCGTAATCTTGCGGTATATAGAACGCATGTGCTACGTAATTGCGAATATTGTATCCTTTAGCTGTGAACACATACTCAAAGAATTCAATATCTTCTTTTCTGAATATTTGCAGTAAACATGGTTCTCTCAGTAGATCATCAAGTAATGCCTGAGAAATACTGTTATCTCGTCCTACTTTTGTAACACAACCTCCATAATCACCAACCATATCACGCAGAATGCCTTCAAAACGTATGGAAAGAATATCCACAGGCAATCGCCAATCAGTTGGTTTTCCTTGCAAAAAACGATTATACTGTTTAATGAGTGCTTCAACTCCGTAATCAATCTGCGAAAACCATGTGGTCGTAACTACTTGACCTGATCTAGTATATTCCAGTTGAATACCAAAACAAGTGTTTTTTAGGAACCATTTCCTCAATTTACTATAGGTTAATTGTTTTATGTTGACTGCTGTAAGAATCATATTTATAACAGTATTTCTCACAATATTCATGAGCCATATACCGTATTTCTGACGCAAATCGAAATCCTTACCTGCGTCCTTGCTGTTTCCGTTGATGTCCATAATCTTATTCTCAAAGCCAAGTTTTTCTACCGTAGATTTGCTTGCAGACATTCGTAGGCGTATTTGTTCGTAAGAGGGAAACAAAAACCTAACGGGACATGAAAGATTCTCCAATAGCCAACTTAGTTTCCCTTCAAGTAGTTCCTTTTCCAAGTTGCCAAAATACTCAACAATCTTCTTATCTGTTTTCTTCTCAATTTTGAAATGCAGCATTACCATTTTTTTCTTATTTTCTCGAAATGCCAGTTCTGCCCTGTTCCTTTTTTGGGTCAACCCCGCCTTCTGATAAAACGCCATAGCTTTTTGGGAATGATCTTCGTTCATCCATGGGATGGCAATATTATTTGGTGCAGTTGCCGGATCAACTAATTGCCCCATTTCCATATCTCCCAACGCTTCATAAAAAAAGTTCATGTACGGCTTTGCCTCTCCCTGAATCTTTGATGAATAGAATAAACCTAACTCACAGCAGTTCTCACGCCAGCTATCTTTGACTAATGACAACAAATCCTTGCACAAACATACGATTTTCTTTGCATCACGACTTGGAAAGAAACCCTTTTCCTTAGCCAACCTTATGCAAACCATTTTTGTGCGGTATCCATAGTCTGATTCCAACACGCCCCAAATCAAATCGGTAGCCTCGGGTATCTTATACTTCACTCTTTTTATCAGTGACATCAGAACCTCTATAGCCTTTTCTGCTACATGCGGATAATCTTCTTTGTCTTTTGGCAATAAAGTGTTAATCACCGCTATCAAAGCATCAATAGATTGCTTAGCATAGCGGTTGTCATTCGTTAATAGTGAAATAAAGTAATTGTATCTGTATTTTAATAACTGGTTATTCGTAGCTTTAACACGTTCATCAAAATAAGATACAATAAAATTCTTATCAAAATTACAATTCTCATCCTCTATCAGCCGTTCAATTTTCCACCATGTAAGAATCTCAAGACGTGCTTTTGGCTGTTCTACCGGTAAAAATGCGTCATACGAGAATCTACTGTCAAGATGACTATCATCCTGTTTTGTTTCAAGGAATTCGTACAATTCAGCTAAAGTTGCCATAATAATTTTACATCTATCCGTTAGACCTCAGATATTACCTGGCCATTTTTTAACAAACTATTGAATATATTATTAATACATTTTTGCGGAATCTTCTCTTGCTCTAGACGTAGGTTGTGAAACTTGACATGATCGTACAGTGCGGCTTCCGCAGGGGTAAGATGGAGAGGCTTTGATACATTGCTTGGTGTGCCTTTGTCGCCTTCAAAATATGTGTCAAAGGTAGTGCGATCCATCAGAAGGCTTTGTGTCTGGGGAAAATAACTGCGGAACTGCGAAAGAATTTCGAAGCCCTGTGCATCAATGTCGCCCCAATAATATAGTGAAGCGTGCCGCATGAACGGAACAGACTTGAGGATGCCAATGGTGAATCCATGCCCCCAAATCAGCAGACTTCCTGCCAACTTGGGAAAAGTCAGGAAGTTGATTTTATTCTCCACCACAAACACCTTTTGCACAGGCAACGACAACGCACAGAACTGACTCTGAGGCATCGTAAGATCGTCTACACCAGAAAAGTATTCATTCGCAATCGATGCTTCCAGCACACGAATCCGCACCCATGACTCATCGTATCGCAATCCAAAGCGCTTCTCGAACACCTTCTCATCCGAACAAACATGCTCTACAATGACAATATCCAGCAACTCACGAAGCACTCCCTTGTTACGTTCAATAAACTTGGTATGCACCTCAATGGGCAATTCACGAATGTACAACCTAGGACAAGGGTTTGCCACAAAATAGCGCAAAACTTTCAGCAAATCAGACCAAAAGGAAGCATTTTCCACCACCTTCAGCGGATAGCGTTCCACCCATGAACGAAGCTGCGGAAACTCATCAAGCAACATTGCCACATCCTTACGAAACTGTGATACTTCACCACACTTCTGCAAGAAGCGCTCAATGTCCGATGCACTCTCGAATAACACGCGCTCAGGCAGATCCTGTTCGCCCAATGCTTTCGTTTCCACTGTTTTCCACTCAATCGTGTAACCAAAGCCCTTCACCTCTTTCGATTGCGAACGGATGTCCGTCAGTTCACGTTGATACTCGTCCATCGATGCGCTAGCCTTCTTGTCGCAAGGGATCACAATTGGCTCAAACTCAGAGCCAGCTACCACCGAACGCAAATAATCTACATACTTGCGTTCAGTCTTCTTACGTATTTCTACTGCCGTTATCATACTTCCATACTCCTTTCACGTTCTGCCTTAAACTCACTGATAGGCATATTATAGAGCACAGAACAGTTGCCCTTGCGCTCCACATAATGCACATACGAAATATCGTTCTCCACGATGTGAATATTGTCGCTCGGAGTCACCACGAGCAACTGCAGATGGAGTTGTTTGCAGAGCGAAATCAGATAGCGTGCCTTGTCCTCGTCCTGTGCGCGAAAAGCTTCATCTATTGCAATGAAGCGGAACGAAGAATCTAATCCACTCTTGGTTAATCCGAACTGGTAAGCGATAGCCGATCCCAGAATCGTGTATGTTAATTGTGCTTTCTCGCCACCAGACAGCTGCCCCATCGCCTCATAGGTGTTACGCTTCTGCCCATCGTCTTGGTAAAACTCCTCCGACTTATATGTGTACCATCCACGCACATCCATCACCGACTTTCGCCATGATTCGACCTGTAAGCGAGACATCAGCGGTTCAATATGCTGTTCGAAATGAATCTTGCTTCCATCGATTGTTGAATTCATCTCATGAATATTAGGTATTGCACTGCTCAGCAGGTTTTGAAACTCCTTCACATCCACATTCAATCGTTTGGTTGCTACCAACTGGATATAAGTCTTTGGAGCATCTTTGAAATCAATGCCTATAAGATACGAATTCAATTGGTCGATGGTCTTGGTGATAGACTGACACCAGTTTTGGAAGAATACATTGAATGCACTGACTTTGTTGATGATATTCTCCTGCAAATACTTGTTGAAGCGCGATTCAAACCCTGGTAAATCTTCGTCAAGCAATCGTTGGTAATAGGCCTGATATTCGCCCATAAACTCCACGGCTTCGGGCAAACGGCTCACATCCGAACGCCAATCGTGATACTTCATGGTAATTTCCTCTGCGGGATTCTTGAAGCGATAAATCAGGTTCTTCAAATCGCTATTCTTGCGACTCTTCGTTTCACGCTGTTTCTGCAAAGCTAAATCGATCTCATGTTGTAACGTGTCACGCTTTCCGTTCAAATCCTCCAATGCCACATTCAGTAAATCTGTGTGTTGCGACTCAAAAGTATCCGTATCAACTACGCCTATTTGAGCCAAAGCTGAATTACTTTCGTTTCTCCTTTCTTTGAGCTTATTCTCACGATTCTCCGATAATGTTTTCTTTTTGATAGCTTCATTGTTCTCATCATCAAGTAAACCGATTTCTTTTCTCACCCCCGCCAATTGCTCCTGTAAAATCTTCACCCGATTATTGGCTTCCTCCAGTTGTCGTTTCTGTTCTTGCTTTTGCTGAATGACTAGTACACACGACTGCCAGTCGATATCATCAAATTTATCGTATTTACTAAACAGCGTCAAATAGGTTTCCCGCTTCTTCTGAGCATTCTTTATGTCTTCCTCTAGCTTACGGACTTTAGCTGCTGTCATCTTTTCTTCCTGCTGCAACTGACGCACCTCTGCCTGTAACACGGCAATTTTCTCCTTGTTATCCCAGCCAAGCACATAGTGTTCCTTGCCTCGTATCTCTGGTCGGTCGTCTTTCTCATGCTTACCACCTCTCGCCTTTATCAGCCCCTCTTTTGTTACTGCTTTCTCTTGCAGATGGTTGAAGTCCGCAAGCGAATCAACACAACTATAGTTGAATTCAGCAAATAACCTGTCCTCAAGCCAATCCAAATACAAACACATTGGCTTGTATTCAAGCTTACGGAGCAACGAATCCGCTTTCAATGTCCTATCCTCAAACTCACGAATAGTCTCTGCGCCCTGGTATCGCTGATACACGATACGACCTCGCAGATTATGACCATTCACATACTCATTTACCTGCTTGTAATACTTCTCCGGCACTACCAACCGCAATGCAAAATTGTGAAGAATACGCTCAATGGAATATTCCCAATCACGCTCATCATCCTTCACACATATCAGTTCACCAATGAATGGAATCTCTTCGGTAGTTGCACCAACAGCTTCCAGTATCTCATCACGAATCTCAGCCACACGACCGGATATATTGTTCTTATGCTGCTGCAGATAGCGTATGGTGGCCATTCGTTCTTCTATGTTGCTACTGATTTCATCCTGACGGTTTTGTGCCTGACGCTTCTCTTCCATAAGTTGCCTGTCAATCGTCACTTGCAGAGCATCTTTCTCGCGTTTGGCGGTCGCACGATTAATTTCGAATACCTCTACATCAGGACTTTGTTCCATCTTCACCAGCTTTGCCAACTTATCGTATTCTTCGGCTTTGGCCTTGCGGTTATCACGTATCCTCACTCTCTGATTGATTTCCTTTTCAATTTCATGTATCTGCTGACCCACCTCGTCCTTCTCAATAGCCACCGTCAAGCGCATTTGCTCTTGTTCCAGCTCACCCTTCTGCACCTTCAACTCCTTCAACCTATCTTCCAGTTTCCTCAAGTCGCTCTTGCAGCACACCAACTCCTTGTCGCACAAATCCACCGTTCGCGCAGCAAACCAATAGGCTGCCACACTCTTCTCCTGCTCCATTTCAACTATGCGTATGTCTATCTCCTTCAGTTCCTCTGTCAATGCATTGATAGGTTCCAGTTGGGCAATCTGCTCCTTCACCTTATCGATATTAGTCTTAGCCTCCATCAGATTTTGGAAGTTGTCCTTCAGTTCCTGATACTTCTCCTCAGCCGGCAGTTCCTCGAGCATATTCGTACGAATAAAACTGTCCAGATCGTCCAACACTTTCACACCCACTATCTGATTGAAGAGTGTAAGCGCCTTGTCCGAACGCATACCGAAGAGGGTTATCATCTTTTCGCCATATGCCACCGGACCATCAAAAAACTCTATCGTGCGTTTTGTTTCATTCGTATTGTATTTTTTCGTCAGTCGCTTGCGCCAATCGCCATGCAAGTCAAACTCTGAAAAGTCACGCTCTATAGTCAACGACTCTCGGGCTACACCAAACAGTACCTTTAGTTCCTCGCCAGTGTAGTAGCGCACCTGAAACAGCGTCACCACGCGCTTGTCCACATTGCAGAACGATGCAAGCAATACCGAACGAGCCCCTTTGTCGCGCAATCTCAGCGTGGTTGTGCTCGCTGCACCCTCCTGCTGCTGATTGCCATAGTTGCCAAAGAAGTACGATTCCTCTGTACGGTTGCCCTTCTTCTCCACACCCGATGATTGATTGTAAAATCGTTGGCGCTTCAGTGGCACCATCAGCGTGAGCAGAGCATCTATCAGCGTACTCTTGCCCGAGGCGTTTGCTCCGGTCAATAGCGAGTTGTTACCATGCAAATTCATATGGTACACTTTTTTGTCAAAGGTTCCCCAATTCCACACTTCCAAATAGTCAAGCTTAAAGCCTGCCACTTCCGAACTGGTATTAAATAGGTTCATCTGCTGCATTATAGTCATTAAGTTTGTTTTTAAATTCTAATATATCGTCCAGTGTCACCTTATCCTTGATGATGCGATGTATCTTATAGCGCTTCTCACCCTCAATATGCTTTGCTTCCACCAGGAAACCAAAGCCTGCTATGCTGTCTATATAGCGGTCAAGATCTTTCTCAAACTTGGCACGATTGAATGTGGCGGGAAGAAACAATTCTGCCTCTTCCTTTATTTCAGTAGCAGTTACATACTTGTCCGAAGCCTGCGACTCTGTTGGATTGCTGTCGAAGTCTTCGAGTATCTGCCTCAACACGATGAGTATCACCGAAACCTCAAAACCATACGACCTTCTCGACACCATGTTCAATGTTTTGTCTTCGTCCAATTTCATTTGCTTGACAAAGGCAAAACCTTCATCCTTTTTCACGATGAGTTCCAGTCCCATCACACTGATATAGTCCTGAATCTCGCTTTGGTAGTCGAGTAAATCATTCCAAACTACATCGTCTTTCTCTACGATGCCTTTCAACAGTTTCACTACAGCCCTGCTGTATGGTTGTATATTTGCTGCGTTCATCTTGTTATTATAATTTCGGGAATTGATATGGTTTTATTTTCTGTAAAAATAATATGTTGCTGGCGTTCTTCGCTTACCACCGTCTTATATTCCTTCAGCACGCCAATGTATCCAAACACTTCCGACAGACCTTTCTCCACGCCTTCGTTCCGCTCTATCACCTCTGCCAGGGTCGTCTGCTGTCTGTCGTTCAACACCTCGTTGATGCGGTCTCTCAGCACCTTTCGGTCGATGTGATACGGATTGTAGAGTTTACCAATACTCTCCAAATCAGCCAGACTCAGTCCGGCTATGTCAGGCTTATCCTTATACACAGTTTCTTTTACAGGTGTGAGGGTAAGAGGGCGCTCCAGCGGCAGATTGATGTCAATGGTTTCGTATTCAAGCGAAGCATCTGGCTTTTCTTTCCGTCTGCTGGCTTCGATGAGTAGTTTCTTTATATCGTTGATTACTTGCTTTGTCGCCTCAGCATTCATATGTCCGTTCTGGCGAATGATTCGACTCAGTTTCTCGCTCATGCGGTCGTTGGTTTTCGCAACCTTCTCACCAGCGTCAAACAGATGCTTTTTTATTTCCTTGAGAAACATGTCATGTGCATCAATGCCTCTATTTTCCAGCGTTTTGTAGAGTGCACCAGCCAACTCGTCCCATTCTTTCTGCAGATCGGCCGAGAGCAGAAACTCCCAAAATGCATAGAAACTTTTGCCTTGTTGCGATTGTTTTAGTTCGCCATATGCATCAAAGATGTAGTTCAACAAAGCTTTCTTCTCTGCATTTTCTGTCTGACGTTCGTATATCTCTTTGATAATCCCCTTAAAGTTGTCATCCACCTCTTTGAAATCGCTCAGCAGTTCCTTCGCCAGTTTGTTCAAACTGTTGTATCGTGGTTCTATCTGGTAGTCCTCGTAAACCTCGACCTCTTCGCCCATCTCCAGCCGCTGAATCTGATGCTCTATCTCCATTTTTTTGGTTCGAAGCAATTCTAGTCGCTTCTCACGGTCCTCGTTCGAGTATTCCACCAATTCCTTCAGTTGGGAAAACAGTGTCTTGAACTTTGATTCAGTACCGATGTAATCTTCTTTTTTCAAGCTCACCACCCAATCTATCAATTTGCTTGTGTGTGACGAAATCTCGTATATCACCTCTCCCTCTTCGTTCTGATAATTGGTCAAGAATCCCTTGTCTGTCCAGTCTTTGATGAGCCGTTTCGCTTTCTGTTCGTTAGACTCTACTAGTCTCGTCATTTCAGAATCATCCTCCACCAACGTATTTTCCTGCTCATCCAGTCGGTTCTCCAGTAGCATGTGCAAGCGTTCCTGCATTATAGCCGCCTGTCCTTCAAACGCTTCAATGACAAAAGACAAGAAGAAATCCACACTTCTTGATTTTATGAGTCGTACGCTTGGTGACTCTCGTAATATTTGTGTTATTTCTTCTACTTGCATAAATGTTATTCGAAATTATTTTGTTTAAAATCCATCAGTGTCTTAAATATTACATTCAAACACTTTTAAGGTGTGTAAACTTCCAATTTTAGGGTATCCCCTTTTAGACGGGCGCCAGTCGGCACC
>ERZ779919.793-NODE-793-length-13357-cov-3.36746_pt1 | contig 13357 bp, 9 predicted proteins | sample MGYA00511349_ERZ779919 | MGnify/ENA primary metagenome ERZ779919 (study PRJEB29588, sample SAMEA2147384) | human gut metagenome | biome: human gut; feature: human-associated habitat; material: faeces | place: Denmark | collected 2008/2010 ...
CGGAACGCTATAAAGAATATCCGATGATGATTCAAGGATACGGTGCCGGTGCCGGAGTAACGGCTGCGGGAGTATTCGCTGATATCATGAGTATCGCAAACGTTTAAATAAGGGGTATTAAAATGAAGCATATTATCATACTGGGAGACGGAATGGCCGACTGGCCAGTGAAGTCATTGGGGGACAAGACGCTCCTGCAATATGCGAAGACGCCTTATATGGATAAATTAGCCCGCATGGGACGCAATGGACGTTTGATAACTGTTGCCGAAGGTTTCCATCCGGGTAGTGAGGTTGCCAATATGTCCGTGTTGGGATATAATCTTCCGAAAGTATACGAAGGACGCGGGCCGCTCGAAGCAGCCAGTATCGGTGTAGACCTGAAACCGGGAGAAATGGCGATGCGTTGTAATCTGATTTGTGTGGAAGGAGAGATTCTGAAGAATCACTCTTCCGGACATATATCTACGGAAGAAGCGGATGTACTGATCCAGTATCTGCAAGAGAAGCTGGGAAATGACCGCGTACGCTTCCACACAGGAGTTCAGTATCGTCATCTGCTTGTTATCAAGGGGGGGAATAAAGAACTGGATTGCACCCCTCCGCACGATGTCCCGTTGAAGCCTTTCCGCCCGTTAATGGTGAAACCTTTAGTGCCGGAAGCACAGGAAACGGCGGACCTTATCAATGATCTTATTCTTAAATCACAGGAACTGCTGAAGAACCATCCGTTGAATCTGAAACGGATATCGGAAGGCAAGGACCCTGCAAACAGCATCTGGCCTTGGAGCCCCGGCTATCGTCCGCAGATGCCTACTTTCTCCGAAACCTTTCCGCAAGTAAAGAAAGGAGCAGTTATTTCGGCTGTCGACTTGATTAACGGAATCGGATATTATGCCGGCTTACGCCGCATTGCGGTAGAGGGAGCCACCGGACTGTATAATACAAATTATGAGAATAAAGTAGCTGCCGCTCTGGAAGCACTGAAGACGGACGATTTCGTTTATCTTCATATCGAGGCCAGTGATGAGGCGGGACACGAAGGGGATATCGACCTGAAACTCCTGACGATAGAGAACCTCGACAAACGTGCTGTAGGTCCTATCTACGAAGCAGTGAAGGACTGGGACGAGCCTGTGGCGATTGCCGTATTGCCCGACCATCCTACTCCCTGCGAACTTCGCACCCATACTTCCGACCCTATACCGTTCCTTATCTGGTATCCGGGCATCGAACCGGATGAAGTGCAGACGTATGACGAGATATCGGCTTGCGATGGCAGTTACGGTGTGCTGAAAGAAGATGAGTTTATAAAAGAATTTATGAATCAAAAGAATATCCAATGAAATACTATAGTACAAATAAACAAGCGCCGATGGCTTCTTTGCAGGAGGCTGTAGTAAAAGGGCTTGCCGCCGACAGAGGACTTTTCATGCCAATGACTATCAAGCCTCTTCCCCAAGAATTTTACGATACGATAGATACTTTGTCTTTTCAGGAGATTGCTTATCGGGTAGCCGATGCTTTCTTTGGCGAAGACATCCCCACCGATACACTGAAACAAATAGTGTACGATACATTGAGCTTTGATGTACCGTTGGTGAAAGTGACGGACAACATCTATTCTCTGGAACTTTTCCACGGACCGACTCTGGCTTTCAAAGATGTAGGCGGCCGTTTTATGGCACGTCTGCTGGGCTACTTCATCAAGAAAGAAGGTCAGAAGGATGTGAATGTGCTGGTAGCGACTTCCGGTGATACGGGAAGTGCCGTTGCCAACGGTTTTCTGGGTGTGGAAGGTATTCATGTATATGTACTTTACCCGAAAGGAAAAGTCAGCGAAATACAGGAAAAGCAGTTCACTACTTTGGGACAGAATATTACCGCTCTCGAAGTGGACGGAACGTTTGATGATTGCCAGGCACTGGTAAAAGCTGCTTTCATGGATAAGGAACTGAATGAACATCTGTCACTGACTTCCGCCAATTCTATCAATGTAGCCCGCTTTCTGCCGCAAGCATTCTATTATTTCTATGCTTATGCACAACTGAAACGTGCCGGAAAAGCCGATAATGCCGTGATTTGTGTTCCTAGCGGAAACTTCGGAAACATCACAGCCGGATTGTTCGGCAAAAAGATGGGCTTGCCTGTCAAACGTTTTATTGCTGCCAACAATCGCAACGATATATTCTATCAATACCTGCAAACAGGTAAATATAATCCCCGCCCATCCGTTGCAACCATAGCCAACGCTATGGACGTAGGTGATCCGAGCAACTTTGCCCGTGTGCTTGACTTGTATGGCGGTTCTCATGCAGACATTTCCGCTGAGATCTCGGGAACTACATATACCGACGAGCAGATTCGCGAAACTGTGAAAGAAACCTGGAAGGAACATCATTACCTGCTCGATCCTCATGGAGCTTGCGGTTATCGCGCTTTGCAAGAAGGACTGAAACAAGGCGAAACGGGAGTCTTCCTTGAAACTGCTCATCCTGCTAAATTCCTGGAAACGGTAGAAAGTATCATTGGCGAAGCGGTAGAAATACCTGCCAAGTTGCAGGAATTTATGAAAGGGGAGAAGAAGAGCTTGCAAATGACGAAAGAATTTGCAGACTTCAAGAAGTATTTGCTTTCTGTTTGATTGGGTTTTAAAGCAAGGTATAAAAGAAATAATTATGCAAGATATAGTAAACGGACGCTGTGGTTGGTGTGGAACCGACGAACTGTATGTGAAATATCATGATCAGGAGTGGGGAAATTTGGTGACTGACGACAAGACGCTGTTTGAGTTTCTTGTATTGGAAAGTGCCCAGGCGGGGCTGAGCTGGATAACCATCCTCAGAAAACGGGAGGGTTATCGCAAAGCCTTTTGCGATTTTGATGCCGAACGGGTGGCACAGATGACCGATGAAGATGTTGAACGGTTGATGCACTTTGAAGGCATTGTGAAAAACCGTCTGAAAATCAAATCGACCATTACCAACGCCAGACAATTCCTTGCTATACAAAAGGAGTTCGGTAGTTTTTACGACTACACGCTCTCATTCTTTCCCGACAGAAAGCCTATTGTCAATACCTTTTGTTCATTGAGCGAGATTCCGGCATCTTCTCCCGAATCCGATGCAATGAGTAAGGACATGAAAAAGCGCGGATTCAAATTCTTTGGAACAACGATTTGTTATGCTCACTTACAGGCTTCGGGATTTATCAACGATCACTTGAAGGATTGTATTTGCCGGAAAAAATAAATGACGTGCGGAAATAATTCAAATCTGTTTAGAAATGAACTAAACAGTAGTACACAATAGTAACTCCATTCTCCTCCTTCCCGAAGGAGGAGAATGGAAGATAGAACCGACTATCATTTAGCTCATAACAATACGAAAAGGAATAAATTGCTTTGAGCCGCTCTACTAGAGAATTGAAATATCCAAAATTGCTGTCATCTGTCACCAAATGATAGATAACGCACTGATTATAAACTAATAAAGAGGTGACAGCACAGCGTGACGGCATTGTGATAGCAAAATATGCTGTCACAATGCCGTCACGCTGTGTTATTATATCCTGCTACAATAATATACTGACCTCTTGGAATGATAAGTCAGGAATACCTTAGCTTAGTTAGTTTCCATGCAATGAAACTATAGTTCCAAAGCCTTGAAACCAATAGTTTCAAGCTGAAGAAACTTTAGTTCCAAACTGCAGAAACTAAAGTTTCAAGCGCTGGAAACTCTAGTTCCAAGGCCGTGAAACTAAAGTTTCATTAGGCAAAAAAATAATAGTTCCACAGTAGGAAACTATCAGTAGTAAGGCAGATGAAAGAATATTTTTCCGGAACAGGGATTTAATAAGCAAGGAATACTAAATATTCTCCTGTACAATGAATGGTAAACTCATCTGCTGTTGCTTCATTAAGTGTTCCCTGCCACCAGTTGCTGAAGTCGCTTAGCGGATAAAACAATCCTTCTCCTTTTAATCCTTCAGCTCCAAAATTGATGATAGAGACCTGCTGACCGGGATGTGAGGCAAAACTTTGCGTATCACTCACAGGAATAAATGTCCCGTAATCAGTGACTGTCCGTACTTCCATACCACTTCTCATATACTCCATGAGCAGGCTGATGTTTCCTAACGTATGATCTTCCCGTTTGCCGGTAGCACCTACGATGGCGATTTTCCGTATCCCTTTACTTTGCAGATAATGGACAGCTTTGGTCTGATCATTCGTCTCCTGATCCGAAATTTGAAGGATAATAGAGGAAAAACGCTTTTTATATTCCGGCAGGAGCGAGTCTCCATCGCCTATAATCACGTCGGGAGTATGTCCGCGGGAAATATATTCATTGGCGGCCCCGTCGCAACAAACGACGAATTGGGCTTCTGCCAAAAGACGCAGGGGAAGTTCGTGCGCAGGATATTCACCGTTGGCAAGTATGACGGCTTGGGGTATATAGTGTTCGTTTATCATTGCATGTTCATTATTTTTTTCCATTTGAAGTAGCCAAAGATAGCTATAATGGAGTAAAGTCCGTACAATGCGGAGGTGAAATAGAGATCTTTATAGATATAAAGTCCGCAACAGACGATGTCGACAAGAATCCAGGCAAACCATTGCTCGATGTATTTGCGTGCCAGCATCCACATTCCGACAATGCTCAACGCCGTTGTGAAACTGTCCAGCCACGGAACGTTACTGTCTGTGTATTCGATAAGTATCCGGGCGATGCCGACGAAAGACACGATAAACACAAGGAATAGTGGCAGATAGCATTTCCACGGGGTATGTATAATGGGGAGACTTTTCTTTTCCCCGTGTCCCCACATCCAGAAGAACCATCCGTAGATGGCAGCTATCAGATAGTAGATGTTGATGCCGAAGTCGGCATACAACCCCGCGTCGTAATAAACAAAGATATAAATGGCCGGCATGATGATGCCCGCCAGCCACAGATAGATACTGGCGCGATACTCCAGCCACAGGTAGATAATACCGATAAACGTACCGAATATCTCCAGATAATTCATTTCCATATTTGCTTATTTATTCGTTCTCTACGCCGGCATTACCCGGATCAGATTCTATGGGTATGTTCTCAGCCTGTCATGTTAGGGCACCCCTATTGCGTGAATCGGCGGTAAAATTACGAATTTAGCAGAAGGAAAACAAGGAATCATGTAAAAACAAGTCCTCCGTTGAAAAAACGAAGAGGAGATTTCAGCGGCATTTTTGCAATGCCGTGAAATCTCCTCTTCTCCTCATTTGTCGTGTATTATAAAACTTCTTTTTCTTTGGTCAGTTGCTCTTCATATAGCGTGTTACCGATCGTATATTTGAGGCTGAACTTTTTGGCGGTTGTGTTGTAGGTACTTTCTCCTGAGTCGATAATTACCGGTCCGTTTTCAGCATCCCATGCTTTGATCAAAACTTTCTTTACATCATTAGTGCCTTCCACTATCTGATCCGTGATGGTCAGTTCTATTGTACCCGTTTGGATATCAGCTTTCTCGTCGCTCTCGTTGTTCATGGCATAGAATAGTCTGACAGTGTTGACTCCGGTAGGCTTAATCGTTTTAGGCTTCTGAATCGTCTTCGGAGTTTCTCCTTCTAAGGTGGTATGCCCACTCATCTGGTAACTGCCCGAATAGTCATTCTTTAATTTTAATAGAATCAACATTTTATATCCGGATTCACTTATCGGATATCCTGTTGTACTTTCTATTTCGACGGGGATGACGTATGACTGGTCAATCTTCAGACTTGCTGTCTTTATCAACACAGGAACTTCGGCGGAAATACCTTCAGCGTGCTTGATTACCGTATTCTCCAAAGAAGGAATGGAATATAAATCAGTATCCAGTGATTTATAATATTTGTCCTCATTCAGAACGGTCCAGTATTTTTTATTGTAAATATCTACCAACTCTTCGTTGATCTTCATTTTTACGTTCACATCTCGGTCTAATGCTAATGTACCGGAACTGCTGACCGTGAAATAAGTTTTCACTTCTTCGTTACTGTAGCTTACTTCTGTGGTCCATACTCGGTTGTAAGCACCGATCAGGTAGATTTCTTTCTGATATTGTTCTTTTTCAAGCAGGTCTTTTTCACAAGAAGTGATGGAGAGCGTTAACAAAGAACAGACCACTATTTTGTATATTGATCTCATTATATGTTCAATTTTATATGATTAATAATCAGTTATATGATAGAAAGGGGAAAGTTACCAATCTCCGAATCCGTCCCATCCTGGATTTTGTTTCAGTTTGGCATTTTTATCCAATACGGCTCTCGGAATAGGATAGAAGTACATCTTCCTGTCAAAGCTGCGTAATGCATACTTATGAACTACATTGACAACAGTATAGAATTGGTCTCTTTCGGTTGTCTTCTTGGTAACGTCCATACCTTGTACCGGTTTGTTTTCTTCTGTTTCTGCTAGTCCCCAACGACGCAGGTCATGATATCTTCTTCCTTCGCACGCAAATTCGATCATGCGTTCGCGGATGATTAACTGACGCATCTTCACTTGATCGCTGGCATCGGCAAGGGTGATGCCCGGCAATCCGGCACGGTAACGAATCATGTTGAAGTAGTACATGATTTCCTCCGGATTATACAAAACATGATAAGTGGTGTTATCTGCCGCTTCCGTATATTCCGGTTCTCCTTTCAGTTCATTCAATGCTTCTACATAGTTCAACAGTATTTCCGCATATCTGAATACAGGGAATGTTTTCGGTTTTATTTTAGCACCTGTATGACTGGTACAGTTATCCTCCGGATGGATATATTTCTTTAGAGTATATCCCGTTAAGTTATAGTCTTCGGGATTGGCAGCCTGTTTGGCACAGTTGCCATTCACGTAATATCCTGCTGTAAAGTTAGTCACGTTGGGAGCTTCGGTTCCTGTTACCGAAGTTGCGGGCCAGAAACATTCACAGAATCCGATAGATGCGTAGAAACGCGGTTCGCGGTCCAGATACATTTTGGCAACGGTTGGTCTCAGCTCATATCCTGTGGCGATGGTAGGTACAGTACCCGCTTCTTCATAATAATCAGGTTGTTGCACATAATCTTCTCCATCTTTCATGTAGTAGGCATCTATGAGTTTCTGAGTGATTCCTAAGCCGTTCCATCCTCCCAGTTTCAACGGGAAGGCGATTGAAATGATGTTGTTGTTCAAGGGAGTAGCATAAATAAGTTCAGGGTTTTTCACAGCCAGTGCTTCTCCATTGAACATGTCTATATACGAATGGTAAGGATCGATTCCTCCTACTCCTAACGGGAATTCCGCTTGTGACGCCTGAGAGGATGCATACGTGTTTTCATCGCTGGGTACAGTGTATAATGAGTAAATACCGCTATCGATAATTCTCTTGGAGGCAGCAGCTGATTTCGCCCATTTCACCGGGTCATATTGCTGGGCTATCATGTTTCGTCCGTCGGAAGTGGTCCAGTCGGCATAATATTGATTGCCGTTGTACCACTTGGAAGCCTGGTAAAGCCGGACACGTGACATGAGGGCGGCTGCCGCATATTTGGTAGGACGTTCGAATTGAGTGCTCGGGCGCGTCGGGTCCAGTAGACTGTAAGCTTCTTCGAGGTCTTTGCAGATATATTCCACACATTCATCGTACGTGTTACGTTCGAATGACAAGTTTTCAATGTTTTCATCTACCGACAGCGGCTCTTCGGGAAGGATGACTGCCGGTCCGTAAAGTTCCAACAGATAGAAATAGAAGGAAGCTCTCATGAAATGAGTCAAACCCATAATTTCACGTCTGTCCAATCCTTTCAGGTCTTTGCATTCATCGATGCGGGTGAAGATAGTGTTACACTTACGGATACCTTTGTAGTATTGTCCCCACATGTTGTAGTAAGAATCGTTCTGCGTAATTTTGTCTGCATACAAGTAGGTACCGGCGTACTCAGCTTTCTGCCATGACAGAAGAACTTCATCTACCGCAGTCTCGTAAGGACCGTAGGAACCGGAAAACAAGTTGCCTTGAGCGGGCATTAATGCCGCAGTTCCCCACACATAACGCTCCAGATAATCTTGTCTGGCAAAGATGGAGTCGAGTGGAGTCAGGTCGTTAAAGTATTCATCAACTGCCAGATAGTTGCATGAAGTCAGCATGAACGGGATGATTCCCAGTGTCGTGCATAGAATATGAAGGCTTTTCTTTAATATCTTTTTCATAATAGTTTTCAATTAGAACGTAGCTGTTAACTGTAAAGAGAAAGTACGCTGTAGCGGATATACGGCGCCGTTTTTAGATGCCTGTCCCGGATCCCATAGTTTCACTGAATCCCATACTGCCAGATTCTGTCCGACAAATTGCAGATTCATATCACTGATGCCCACTGTCCTTAGTACTTTATTCGTTCCGATACGATAGGAAATATCCAATGATTTCCAACGCAGGTAAGAACCATCTGCCAGCCAGAAAGTAGAAGCACGGTTATTGTTCTTATTCTCTCCGTAAGTCAGGCGCGGGAAACGTGCATTCGGGTTTTCTGTAGAAGGATCCCCTGAATACCATGCCGGTGTCCAACGATTCTTCGGGTCGTTTACGATGGATAGAATGTTGCCGACTTCTCCGCCTGAGAAGGGATAGAATCCGGAACCGCCGTATAAGAAGTTAACTTTGGCTGCTCCAGTGAATAAAGCACTGATAGTCCATCTTTTATATCTGTATTCCAGTGCAAAACCGTATTGAATTTGCGGTACATTGGAGTGTGCAATAGGAACAATATCGTCATCGTCAATTTTTCCGTCAGCGTTCACGTCTTTATAGCGGATATCTCCGGGGCGTACTTCGCCGTATGTCTGTTTCGGGCTTCGGTTGATTTCATCCTGATTTTGAAATAAGCCTAATGCAACCAAACCGCGCATAACACCATAATTTACATCGCTATACGATTGGTAAGGGTAGCGCACTGCATCTTGGTCCCAGTGTACAACTTTGCTGACAGCGTAAGTCATGTTGGCACGCACCGTGAAAGAATTATCTTTGTCTATCTTCTGGTTCAGGTAAATGTTACCATCTACACCGCTACTACGCATACGTCCTACGTTTGTGTATGGGTTGGTCACGACGCCCACTTCCGAAGGCATCATCTTTCTTTCCTGGAAGATGTTATCACGGGTATCCTTGAAGATATCTACCGTTCCGCCTATTTTATCATTGAGAAATTGGAAGTCGATACCCAGGTTATATTTCTTGGCTACCTCCCAGTGTAAGTTGTTGGCTCCGATTTGTTTTTCTGTCAATCCATTGGAACCCCAACGACTACCACCTCCAAAGTTAATCAACGTCAGATATGGGAACCGACGTCCACCACCGATCTGATCGTTACCAACTTCACCATAAGAAGCTCTGATCTTCAAAAAGTTGAGCCATCCTGCATGATTCTGCATAAATTCGTATTGGGTCGGGATCCATCCTAAGGCTATTGCAGGGAACAAACCGAATTGTTTGCCCGGTTCAAAGTTTTCGGAACCGGTGTATCCTACGTTTCCTTCTATCAGATAAGCATCTTTATAAGAGTAAGTGGCTCTGGCAGATAACGCTTGATAACGTTTGGGAATAGATGAAATTTCATCATTTGCTTCGGTGGTTTCGGTGCTTTGCATATAGTAATGTATCAAACCGGTTACACGATGTTCCTGATTGAAAAGTCTTTCATAGGCAAGTTGCGATTCGAAGTAATATCTCCGGTCACTGGCAGCACTCTTGGCGAATTGAATGTTACTGGCTGATACCGTACGTTGTGTCATTAATGAACCGTCATTGTAACGGCCAAAGGCCTTGTATAGGTCCGGCATTTTGGAGCGGACTACGTTGTGTATATTGTTATTGTTATACGAGAACATTCCTCTGGCAGTCAAACCCTTGATCCATTTTCCGAAGTCTTGACGTAAGGTGAAATTGATGTTCATAGTGGTCCGGTTTCCCTTTTTAAATCCGGTATGGTTCAACAAGATATATGGTGAGATCTGTTCTCCGTTTTTACCATAAGCAGGAAGCATTCCATTGGAATAACGTAAAGGCACCGTCAGGGGAGTCAGATAGGCTTGTGCGGCCCAGAGTGCGTCATTGTTAGTTCCGAATCCCGGTGCTCTGTCTTCTACAATAGCTCCGTCCATAGCCAATCCCATGATTGTTGATGAAGTTAGGTTCATGTCTACCTTTGCGCGGAAATTATATTTAGCCCATTTGACATTCGTGTTGTATTTGTTAACTTTGTCTTGCTTGAAGATAGCATCTTTGAATGTACCTCCTACACTGACAAAATATCTGGCAACTTTTCCACCACCGGATACATTTAAATAGTGCTGATGATTAATAGTTACATCTTTCAGTATCTCTTTTTGCCAGTTAACGTTTGGATATAAGTCATTGTCCAGTCCTGCTTTAATAATCTCCAGTTCTGTCGGGCTATAAAGAGGGTCCATATTGCTTACCACTCGGGCTTCGTTTGCCAAGCTGGCATAATCGTATGCTTCCAGATATTCGGGCATACGGGGGGAATAAGAGAGAGTCATACTGCTTTTCCAGGTTACCTTGGTTCGACCTTCCTGACCGGAACGGGTCGTTACCAAAACAACGCCATTTGCACCACGTACACCATAAACGGCTGTTGCCGAAGCATCTTTCAAGATAGAGAAGCTCTCAATATCCGACGGGTCAAGGTCATTAAGATTTCCTTCAATACCGTCAATCAAAACCAGCGCAGACTGGTTGGCACCAAATGTGCTGATACCGCGAATCCAGAACTCAGAAACATCCTGCCCCGGTTCGCCGCTTCGGTCAACGGCTATAATACCGGGAACCACACCTCCCAGCATATTGGCTACGGAAGTTGACGGAGCACTGATGGCAGCCGGATTGACACTGGTGACAGCACCTACCACGCTGACTTTACGTTGTGTTCCCATACCTACAACAACTACTTCGTCCAATGATTCTGAGTCGGGCTCCAGAGATATACGCATCTTCTTATCGGTTTGAGCAACCACTATTTCTTTGCTCTTATATCCCATAAATGAAACAATCAGCGTTGTTTTTGGAGCTAATGATTTCATACTGAAGTTACCATCCATATCTGTTATAGTTCCGGTTTTTTCTTTCCCTTTTACAGATATGTTTGCACCCGGGAGCGGATCACCATGTTCATCTAACACGATTCCGGCAATTTGAATTGGTTCTTGTTGGGCCCATATCCCTTGTGTTGCATTTCCTGCCAATAGCAGAAAGAAACACAGGGTTAATTTAAAATATAGTGTTTTCATTTCTATTCCTTATTAATTATTCAATAGCAAGTTTTCTGATGCAGTGGTTGTTTTGATCTGCAATGTAAAGAAATTCATTTTTGTCCAAATAGACACCCCAAGGCTGATTGAATTGGGCTTCCAAAGGATCCCCGTCTTTGTATCCTTTCCCGCTACCTGCTATCGTGGTCACGATATTTAACTTGGTGTCAACTTTACGAATCCGATGGTTATTAACATCCGCTATATATAAATTGCCTTCTTTATCAATAGCAATTCCACGCGGCTCATTGAATTGTGCTTCTTGTACATCTCCGTCCCGGAAGCCTGCACCTGCACCGGGAATATATTCTTCAATGTCTCCGTCTAGAGCTGGCCAACCGTCCGTATCGCGTGTGAGCTTAAAGCGATAAACTGCACTTTTACTATGCAACACACAATAAACATACTTATCAACCGGATTGTAAGCACATAATCCATTGGAACCTGTATTATAGAGTGTACCGATTCGTTTTGCTTTGTTGGGATTTAATGTTCTTCTATTTTTATCGAAAGGTTGTGTCCACAATTGCCCTGTATTTTGGCGGTATATCACAAAAGTAGAATCTACGGGGTCGAGAACAACACTATGCATCCATCCTCCGTTGGCTAAAAGCTGTCCCATTTTATCAGCCACCCAGCTCACATTAGCATCGAATAAGAAACAACCGAAGTTGGCATTATCGCATGGACCAAATAGTTGTTTCTTTTCTTTATCGATAAATAAAGGTTGGTCGATTACCATGCCATCCAGTAAAGTGATCGTTTTATTTTGTTCGATGGATGATAAACGCGTTCTCCCATCAGAGTCGAATATGAATACATTGTCATCATTGTCTACAGCTACATACCTTGGAGTATTGAATGTGGTCTCGCCGAGAGTTCCGTCTTTATTGCCACCTTCTTTGGCTTTTCCTACTACTGTAGATACGGAAGAAGTTACAATATATTTGAATGTTTTTTCAGCATTGCTGAGTTCAGCTTCTTTTCCGGCAATCTCCACCCGTACATGGCTTTCTCCTCCGGCTTGCTTGGGCACTTGGGCATAAATAACATCAGGCTTGACACCTAAAACCAATGCCTCCCGTTCATTACCTACTTCATCCTTGAAGTAAACTTTCACTTGGCTTTTGTCTTCTCCGAAATTGGAACCTTTAACAATGAATTTGGTTCGTATGCCACCGGAATCGGGCATAAACTCTGTAAACTTGACTGGTTGATTAGGATCGAAAGCTGTGCTTTTCTTGTCTTCATTACAACCTACTATTAGTAGCAGGAAGCCGAAAACCATCCAGATTAGATTAAATGATTTACGCATGTTTTTCTATAAGATTTTATTAGTTTGAAAAAAGGTCTTTTTAGGCTTCTATTTAAATAAGGTTTAATAGATTCTAATTGATTTCAATTTGACTTAAGGGCTTTTGGCTTTTTCTCTCATGTGATTAATTGTTTTAAATATTACAGATTCAAAGGTGTAAATGGCTATATATAATTGTGAAGCACACTTTCCGTTCGGTTTTCAGGATACAAACTTAGGGGATTTCAAGGAATCAGGAGCATATGCTTTTATTCATCCATGTATATCTTTTCATTCAAAATTGCTTTTTTTATCATTTGCTTCGCCTTTCTGTTATAATATTGATTATTTTTGTGACACTTAAACTAATATGAATATATAATGAAGCGAACCGTTCGATATACCGTCCTTGTTTTGATTGCTATTATAAATTCTTTAGTTATTACTACTTCTCTCTATGCTGTTCTGCCTTATAATGAACTTCATCAGTTGAATATGAGTAATGGCTTGGTAGATAACATCATTACTTGTATCTATCAGGATCAAGATCGTTTTATGTGGTTTGGATCCAGTAATGGGCTGAGTCGATATGACGGGAAGCAGATTCGCAATTTTAGTGTAGACAATGCGAGGATGTATGTTTCCGATATAAAAGAGACTTCTGATGATAAATTGTGGGTAATAGCTAATGAGTATTTATATTGTTTTGATCGACGGAAAGAGAAATTTGTTCTTCCGT
>ERZ779919.810-NODE-810-length-13138-cov-6.82894_pt1 | contig 13138 bp, 10 predicted proteins | sample MGYA00511349_ERZ779919 | MGnify/ENA primary metagenome ERZ779919 (study PRJEB29588, sample SAMEA2147384) | human gut metagenome | biome: human gut; feature: human-associated habitat; material: faeces | place: Denmark | collected 2008/2010 ...
CCCAATTCATTTATCATGTCGTCTCATACGGTAAACTACAGTACTTCAGCTCGTGAATATGGATTGATTATTCACTCGGAAGTATCTATCGGCTATGATGTTCCCTGGCGGCAGGTTAATCAGATATTGATTGATGCTGCGTTGAACACTCCCGGTGTGGTGGACGATCCGCGTCCGTTTGTGTTGGAAACTTCGTTGAGCGATTGGTATCCGGTCTATCAAATTAATGCTTATATCAAACAGGCAGATAAGATGGCACAGATTTATTCGGATTTGCATCAGAACATTCAGGATAAATTTAATGAGGCCGGCATTGAAATCATGTCACCGCACTATATGGCAGTTCGGGATGGAAATGAATCGACCACTCCCAAGGAGTACCAGAAAAGCAATAATCCTTCTAATAAAGCCGGAGAAGAAAGTAAACCTGAATAGTTATTACTGTCGCCGCCATTATTGCTGTTGTGTTGTATAATGAATATCAAAACGTCCGTTAGTCAGACGTTTGCCGTTGCCGAAGGTTGCACTGATAATATTCAATTCTGGGTCGAAATGGCTTATAAAAGCTGTTCCGTCTTCCAGTTCTTCTCCTCTGAACCGTATATCGGTGAGAGTTGCTTCTTTGCCTTCCTGGGGAGATAAAATGATGAAGTGTATGTTGATGTCAGGTTTGACGGAAACATTGACGGATAGTTTGTCCTCCTCCGGATAGTAGTGGAATGAATCATACGTCCAGACATACGAGTGCCCCCAATTCAGGTATCGTCCTCCCACATAAATCCATCCGTCCATCAGACAGCCAAAGGTGTTGTCACCTGTAGTGGTGACAGAAGGTAAAACTGTAATGTCAATCGATTCATCTTCCGTACAGCTCCAAAAGCTGATAATGGAAAAAAGAATGAGTATATATTTCTTCATAGTGCTTTTTTTGAGTGAATGTTAGAAATAATAGGATAATCCCGTAGTGAAATTTATTCGTGTGAGGTTGGTATCATTATTGCCATCGAGTTTTACAATAACCCTTTCTCCGTGATAGTGGGTTCTAATTCTAAGCAGTTCACTATACATATATTGTACTCCTAGACTGACTCCCAGATTGGGATTCAGTTTATAGGTAAGATTGGCATTGGTCAGGAGACCAATAGTGAAGGCTTTCACTTTCCGTGTTTTGCCGAACACCTCACTGTTGTTCCGTAGAATGACTCCACCGGGACCAGTTGTTACGCGGATTTGCCAATGTTTGGTGTTGGCATTACACATTCCGATTTGAGTACCAATGAAATGAACCCATAAATGGTCCTTCCCTTCAGGATGACTTCCTTTGGAAGAAAATCCGGAGTAGATTCCTCCAAAGACAAAACGTTTGAGAGGGCGGAAATTATATTGTCTATCCCAGCTTACGCCTTGTGCGAGTGTACGTTGGTAACTATGGGTACTTAACGTGAGTGTAGGAGGGTGATGGAACATAACACCGTAGCCCGCGTGAAAAGAGAACTCGTGTCGCTCAAAATCTCTCTGTGAGAAAAGTAGAGTGTGACAGGACAAGGTGAATGCGATTAGTAATAGAATCGCTTTTATGAGTGTTTGATTCATCTGGATTAGTTTAGATTGTGTTTCTTTTTTGCAAAAATAGAAAATAGTTCAGACTTTCTCACAGCGAATCAGAACTTTTTGCCCATTATTTAATGTACTGGCAAATAAGTAGGTATCTCCTCCTTCAGCCAAATGGATTCGTTTGCGGAGTTCGGCTACTGTGGCGGGGAAGTTACGGACAGTTACATTTGCTTTTTTCAGGTCTGCCAGATTCTCCTTTACTTCTTTTTTATTGAAACTGCACTGGTTGACAATACGGAATATTCTTCCGGGGAAGTTTTCAATGAAAGTATCGGAAGTATAAAGATGGCTATTGGGATGCAGTTTGCGGACAGGATAGGCTGCTGCAATGCTTCGGAAAGCACCGGCTTTCAGAAGGGAGGCATTCGGTTCGTAAAGATAGGTTTCTAAAGAATCCGTATATGTGCATTCGCTGCATTGTTCCTGTTCGCGGGTGAATACAAAGTGTTGTTCTTTTTGAGTTCCTTTTGTGAAAAGGTTCACACAATGAATGGAGATTTCTGCCGGTGATGTTTGTCCGAGTAGAATTAGTAGTTCCTTGCATTCGTTGTTGACGGACAGAATGTGAACTTCCTGTGTCTGTTTCAGTTCTTTCAGTGCCAATGAAAGATCGAGCATGGGGGAGAGTTTTATCATTACCCGGTTGGCCTTTTGAAGTAAAAGCTCTTCCAGTTCGGCTACGTTTGGTTCGCAGTCGGAGATGGCAACCGTTTTTCCGCCGTGCTCATTGCGGCGCGCAGGGTCGAGGAAAAGGCAGTCTACGGGGGACATTGCTTGCAGGTAGGTTACTCCATCTTCGTTTTTTATGTTTATATGGTTTAGATTCAGTACGGGAAAGTTATGTGCTGCTATTTCGCAGAGTTCCTCCTGACGTTCTACGTAAGTGGCGGATTTGAATCCGGTGGCAAGAAAAGAACAGTCAATGCCGAATCCGCCGGTGAGGTCGGTCAGAGAATCTCCCTGCAAAAGACGTGCTTTGTAGCGGGCGGTGATTTCTGAAGAGCATTGTTCCAGCGACAGATGTTTCGGATACCATATCTTTTCGATCTCCCACCATGAGGGAATCTTTTCGGCTGCTACCTTCCTTCCTGCAATTTGGGTGATGACAGTTGGCATATCTATATCCGGGTACTTTTTAGCTTGTAAAGCCAGCACACGTACATCGTCCGATGAATGTTCGCGAATAAAAAGTTGGGTTTCAGGAGAGATTTGCATCATGGTGTTATTGTGTTATAGGATATTACAATGAATCGTCGAGCTCTGATTATGGGGTTGTTGAGTGTCGGTTATGGTATTAACTTATACTTCTGTTTGGCTACGTCCCGGCTGCAAAAATTGAAATGCCACCATTCGCTGGGTAATGCACGGAATCCGGTCTCTTTCATCACTTTTCGTAGCAGTAATCGGTTCTGACGCTCTGTTTCACTCATTTTTCCATTATGTACCAATCCGATCTCGTCTGTGATGTGTGCTTCCATGCTTAAGTGGTCTACTTTGGTTCCCATCGGTAGGGGCTGTCCCAGAGAGTCTTGGATGCTGATGTCTACTGCCAGTCCGTAGTTGTGTAACCCGCCTCCACGGTTGGGGTTGGAGACATATTTATATTTGGACGTTCCTTTCACTACGTTCCACATCTTTTTCTGTACCGACATTGGACGTGCCGCATCGTAAATGATAAGACTATAAGACGGGTGTAGTTTCTTTAAGGCTTTTTGTGCTTCTATCAGAGCGTATGCCGCATCTGGATGCAGGTAGGCTTCCGTTAAGTTGTCGTAAAGCACTTCGCCTGTGAAATTATCAGCCTGTGTATACATCAGTTTTACAACGAGACTGCTATCCAGGTCAGCTATATTGACGAGTCCTAATGAGTCCATGTAGAGAGCCATTTCGCTTCGCTCCGGTGGTGAAACGGTGGAACATTCTTCGCGTGGTTGTATATCCTCCGTCGTTTGTTCGTATTCCATGAGGGGAGTGCTCTCCTTTTCCTTATGACTGGAAAAGAAGGAGCATCCTGTCAGCAGTAAACAGAAAATAGCTAAACTATATTTTAGAATAATCATTCAACCTTTTGTATTTAGTGTGCCAAAGATACTTCTTTTTGGCTTTAGCTCCAATAAGCTACCTCTCTTACCGTTGGATATTAGCTACTGCTTTCTTCAGATTGGCCACTCCTTTCCATGCGTCAAGCAGGTGCAAAACGTGTTCGTCTTCGGCTTTGCTGTGGTTGATGGATAACAGCTCTGCATATATTTCTAGTAATTTCTTTAAGTCTTTGACAGGCTTTTCTGGAAGTCCGGTCAACATTGCCACGATTAGTTTCTCTAATTCCCGGTTATGCAGCGGACTGACGTTTATCATTTGTTGCTGTATCAGGTCAGTGAGTCTTTTCAGCGGTCCCCAGCCGGTATGTTGATGCGAACTTAAGATGCTGCCTATGCGTCCACTGTCTATGCAGCCTTGACCTACACGCTCTATCCAGATTTCGGCAGCATAGGAACGGGAAGTTTTATCGGCTACCAGCATGCAAGTGGCTTCCAGTAGATAAGACACTTCGTGCCATGTATGCCTTAACTGATGAAGCGCTTCAATGGCAGCTTGGGTGATACCTGCTTCCCTTACCTCATTTAACGTCGGGGCGTATATGGCACTGCGGATGCACCATACCAATAGTGGCTCCGGTATATTGGGAGTTAACCATGCCAAACGTGGTAAGTCGTTCTGTATGTCGTCAAAACGTTCTATCTGTGGGTACATTTCAACCAGTAACGGATGCGGATCGTATGAATAGTAACTGACTCTTTCATTATATTTGTCTTTATTGATGACATGAGAGTTCTCGCTTTCCGGAATATCGAAAGTAAGAGTTGAACAAATCCATTCTACCGTTTTCTTGTTATAATCCGTGTACGAGTCAGTATACTGATAGGTTCTCCATTTAAAGTTTCCGGTCAGAAATTCACGTGGACTTTTATTATAGGAGAAATCTTTAAATTCAGCATAGATTGTTTCCGGTGATTTCATTAATCCTGCCATCATCCACCAGGAAGGATGATTGAAAGGTGGTTGGGGGAGTACATCTTTTTCTCCCAGCAAAAAAGTGAGCAGGTGCCGGTATTCTCCTTTCAAACTTCGGAGGAGCAGAGGAAGCTCTTGCGACGAACTTTCCAGTGCCACTCGTGAAAGTGCTGTTTGCATATCCATATCGTCCGGTTCGGCATTTGTCTGCTGATATTGTTTTAACCTTTCTATCAGGGTTTCCGGAGCGATAAACATCGGTGTATGAGTGGGAGTGGACAATAGGGGCAAAGGTTTCTCCTTGCTTTCCAGAAGGTCTAATGTCCGGCATAACAGTTGCTTATGAACGGGGAACTTTATTTTTTTGTTCGTCTTTTCACGAATGGTGAGTTTTTGCAGATTACGATACCCCCATTTGCCTTTTTGAAGTTCGTCTTTTTGTACCATTTTCAGATGTAAGTTGTTTAACTCTTGGGCTTCTTCAGGGAAACGTTTAATCAGCAGTTTGGCATAGTCAAGGAGGAAGGTGGCCATTAACTGGTCTAATATACCATTTCGGGAACTTCCTCCGCTCATCAGCAATTTGTAGGCACGTTGGAGAATAGGGGTCCATTGAGAGATTTGTTTTGCTTCCTGTTGCCGGTCCCATTTCACTAAGGCTCCGAGTAACAGGTCGAAGTGATAGATCTCGTTCACGTCGAGCACTTGGCTGGCTAGAAATATCAGGTCTTCAGTGGAAGTGATTTCCTGTATCCGGTTGTCTTCACGGATGATAGGGAGTATTGGCTCATACGTGAAAGAGGCGGAATCTTCCGGCTCATTATTCTCCAAATACGCTTTCAGCTCCTTTTTAGTATTAGCCAACATGGTTTCCGTATATATGGAAAGTATCTCTTTTAATGTAGTAGATGCCGTCTCTCCATACGTCTGAATAAGTTTGACTATCTTACTTTGGGTGGATTCTTCCTGGCTCGTCAGTCCTTGTGCGGCTGCACAACAGATAGTGTCGCGATGTTCTTTTCTTTCTTTTGCCAGCTTATGGAGTATTGCCAGTGTGTTTTGGTGAATCGCTTTCACGTCCGAAGCAAAAAGCACGGAAGTCTGACTTAGAAACTCTTCAACCTGGAATTGTGGGTGAGTGCATAAGTTCTTCAGCAGTCCGAGTATGATATTTACCGGACGGCTGTGAGGGGCGGACAGAACGGCAAATATTTCCGGTTGTAGTGTCAGTTGTTCTTCTGTGCTGGGGTTAAGTGCGGTAAACATGCCTGCAAACCAACTACTTAGGTTTTTGTTCAGATTCCGGTTGACGGCAAGCAGAGATTCTTTTAATACACGCATACGATCTAGTTGACCGTGTTCTACGAAGTATCTGAAAGAGAAATAAGGCTGTCCGCTTGTACGATTATCCGTCCAGTTTTGTCCGCAATCGTATTGGAACAGATACCAGATATGTTCTTTGAGTGTGATTGCCCGCTTTTGCAGGAAATCGGTATTGTTCATGTAGTTCACCAGATAACCGGCGATGGTTTGTGGAGAGGGTGTTAGGGTGAGTACTCCCTGTTCTATCCAATCCATCAGAGTTTCGTAATTCATTCCATAGAAACCGCCGAATTCCCTGCTTTCACCCTCTTTGAAGAAACTGTCGATCCAGGAAGGAATGTACCATGGGATCAATTCATTCAGTTGTTCCGTATAGATTCCCCATTCGTGTTTGCGGAATTCTTTTAGCGAATAGATGACGAGAGCGGTAAGATTGATGATACGATGCTGTTCGGGAGTTCCGCGTGTACCGTATGTGTTCTCGTTAAGTTGCACGAATTTATTGTAGTGTTCTTCCAATTTGTTAAGGCAGGGAACAAGCGTTTTTCGTTCTTCCTGCGTTAATCCTTGCAGAAAAGGGATGATGGCATCGCCTTGTCCTTTTTCTACTATCTCGTTGAGGCGTTCTTCTATGGTCATAATCATGAATTTGTTATAGGTTGTTGAGTGAAGTCGTCACTTTTTTCAGGTTGCTGTTTGTGCCCCATTCTTGTAGGCGTTGCAGGATTTGTTCGTCTGTAACCTTGCTGTGGTTGATGGTCAATAGCTCCAGATAAAGTTCGAGCAGTTGTTTGAGTCCGGTAACGGGTTTGTCTGGCAATCCGCCTATAAATTCTGTGAGCAGTGCTTCCAGTTGCTGGTTGTGGAAAGTACTTCGTTTGTACATGCTTTCGTACACTTGTGTGGTGAAGCGTTTTAGCGGAGCAAGTTCCATCTGGATGAGGCGGGCCAGGATTTCTCCTACCCGGTGATTGTTTATTCTTCCTGTGGATATTCCTTCTACCCATAATTCGGCTGCATAGGAACGGACTGTTTTGTCTACAAAAAGCAGCGAACCACTTAGTAGGAGCAAACTCATCTCTTTGAGCGGGCAGTGGAAAGACAACAACATGCGCAAGGCACAGGCGAGGGTGCGTTTGCTGTCTTCCTGCGGAGTGCCGAAAGTCATGTAGCAAGTGATAATCTGGGCTATTAATGGTTCCGGGCGGTTGGGAAAGCAGCATAACAAAGGTTCCATGTAACGGGAATCATCCATGTTATATTTACTGTTGATAATCAGATGTTCCTGCCATAACTGGTGGCTGTTGCATTCGGCATATGTATGCCATTTGTAGAACTCGAGTTGGAGCAGACGCCTGTCTGTTTCGTATGATTTCTCTTTGGGTTTTACCTCTTTCCACTCGTAGTCTCCTGTCAGATAGTTGTGTGGTAATGTGTTACAGGCGAAAGATTTGAATGCTTCGAATTCCGTCTCCGGTGCTTTTACCAGTCCGGCGGCCACCCAGGCAGTCGGATGATTGTAGGGCGGTTCGGGTAGCGTGTTTTCATCCAACAGGAACAGAGAGAGATGCAGGTATTCATCTTGCAACAGTTGCCGGGCGGTGGCGATGGCTTCTTCTTTGTCTTCCATGGCACATCGGGCAATAGCTAGCTGGAAATCCCATGGACAGGGTTTCGTTTCTGCTTTCTGATATACGGCAAGCCGGCGTACCAGTTCGGTAGCCTGTACGTATGCCGGGGTATGGGTGGGAGTAGAAAGTAGGGGGAAGGCATTGCCTCCTTTTATTTTACGGATCACATTTAGCCATAAATGTTTGATGGGTGTGAAACAGGTTGCGTTGCTGTAGCCGGGTTTCCAGTCGGCAAGTCGTTTGAAAGAGCGCTCGTCATAAGCTCCTCTGTTTTCATCTATTCCTTTCAGCCTTTCTTCCAGTCGGGTGAACATATTTCTCAAAAATCCTGTGTTGGAGGTATCTTTCTGTGCCCATAAGCGTTGATATTCCAGTAGGAAGGTAGCGAGAAGATCTTCGTATGGCTCCCAGCTATTGGCAACGATAGTGGCAGCCCGTTGGAAAACAGGTTCCATCCGGTTGAGATCTTCTTTGTCCAATTGGGGATGGAAAGCAATGATGGCGGCGATGGTTGTTTCTATCTCCCAACTTTCCTCCATGTCGAACAAACGACTAAGCTGGAACAGGAAATCTTCTTTGTTGGCGGGGAAGGGAATAGGGTTGTCTTCCCTGCAGATGTGTACCGTTTCTCCCACACTTGCATCGGGCTCATGGGGTTCTTCTGTAGGCTGCGGTTTGAAAGAAGAGAGTATCGCATGCACGCTTTGAAACATCTCCGGTTGATAAGATTGCAGTGTTTCCTGGAGATTGGATGAAGAGACGTCTCCATATTTTGATATAAAATTAGCGGCTTTCTTTTGAAGGCTTTCGTCTTTCTTCAAGAAGAGTTGGCAGAGAGTGATGCAGCAGGGCTCTTTCATCTCGGGATGTTGTGCGACGATCTTTTCAAAGAGGGCGTAAATGGTAAGCAGCGAGTTTTTGGGGCTGGAGAAGAAAAGGGTGGTTGCACGTTCGATGAATTCCTGATAACGGAATCCTTCTTCGGATGCAATATTTTTCAACTGTTGCAACATCACGTTCACCGGTTTGGTATAGGAAGAGGTGAATATTTGCATCATCTCTTCTTGCAAGGATAACAGTTCTCCGGTAGTTGGTTGCAGAGTTTCGAAGAATCCGGCAAACCATCCTGCCATATCTTTTTTGAAACTCCGGTGGAAGGTGGCGAGTGTGGCTTTTAATAGGCGTTCTCTATCCAGATGGCCGTCCAGCGAAAAGCGGTAGAGAGCGGCACTGATACTTTCATCCCGTGCGGTAACTCCTTTTTTATAAGCCTCTTTGGCGCAATTATCTTGATAGCCGATGGACGATTCGTATTCGAAAATCGTCCAGATATGTTCTTTCAGGGTGATGTCACGCTTGAGTAATAACTCACTGTTGAAAGTATCGTTTCCTTTAGGTTCCTTATTTCTGATGCGGGTAATCCAGGGGAGTACATGTGCAATGCGGCTTGGAGCAATTTCTTTGAGGTATCCCATATCCATGAGCTGCATCAGCTGTTCGTAATTGAGATTGAAATTAAACCAAGTTTTGTCATCATTGATAAAATCCATCAGCCAGGTGGGGTAGTAAAGTGGGAGTAGTTTGCAAAGCATATCAAACTTTACATGATATGCCATATCCATCTCTCGTTTGTTGGCGCAGACAAACTGAACAGCGGATAGAAAATGTGCCCGTGCCGCACTGCAGGTTGTCTCACTACTGAAACCGGCAAACTTACTTTTTATCCATTGTAAATCCCGGATAACCGGCAGCAGCTTCCGCCTTTCTTTCATTGGTAACTCCAGTAATCTCTTGACAAAAGGGATTAATATCTTCTCTTCATTCTCCGGAGTATCCACATAAGCCTTGGATAATTTCTCGAGTTCTTTTTTTAGTTCTTCCATTGTACTAGTTTCTTTACTGCCAGAATATGTTTGCAAGCTCCCCGTTCTCCTTGATTGCTGCTGAACCAGGTGCAAGTGCAACGCTCCTTCTCACTTTCTCTGTCGAGAATGACCGTATGTCTGACACCTCCGCTTCCTGCCACGCGTGCTTCTGTCCGTTTCTCGTCATTCGATATGATTTCTACTTTTTCTTCTTCCAGTAGTTTTTCTGCAGCTATCATTCGAGGATTGAGACTTAAAATACGTTCGGTTTTGAAAGGCAGGCGACGGTAGAAGAAGCTGTTTTCATCCAAATCGAATCCTAATAACCCCATGGCTGCCAGCCGTGCCGCGAGGGAATCTACCTTCTCCAGGTCAATATGTTCCTCTATGGCAAAAAGAGTGGGGTTGAACTGTTGGTTGGCATAACTGTATTTATCCATTGCTTCTATCCATCTTTCGGGGACATCTTCGAGCAGAGATTCCAGTGCGGCGCCTTCTCCGGAAAATCCTCTCCAACATTCGCGGGAAAGAGAAAGGCTGAAGCGTACCGGACCGAAATAAAGTTGCCAAATGGTAGATTGCATGGTGGGATGCGCAAAGACTTTCAGCTCATCGGCAAATGGAAGCAAGGGCTCGAGCAGACGTAAGCGATGAAGTCCTCCAATGCAGACGGCATTCATGCTTTTCACCGGTGAAAAGGCGGGTTTTTGACCGCGCATCACTAAATAATAGTCGCATTTCACACTACTTTTCGGAAGAGTCTGGAAGAGTTGCAAGGTTTGTATGCGATTGAAGGAGTAGAGCTGTTCCGCAACGGATTGATAAATCTGTACTGTAGTCAGCCCTTTTATCCATTTCACGGGAAGAGGTACTTTTCGTTCTATCACTTTCTCACCTTTATGATAAAGTCCCACCTCTTTGGAACCGACCGACATTACCATATTCTCCTGTCTGCCTATTCCTCCTAAGGCAGAAATCATTCCGGGATTAAAATCTACGTTTGTTGTCCCGTTTTCCAGAAATTCTCCGTCGTGTCCGTCAGGAAGCACGTCGACTCTGGCATATACACCTGCACAATTAGAGAATCCTTCAAAACGCAGGCGGTCATTTCCTGCGGTTACAATCGGATCTTTCAGCATGGAAAGCTGTGACGGTGTCAGATTAAAACTGGACTGCACAACATTGGATAATGCGATGAGGCAGCGTGCTGTCATGTAGGGTTGTGTCAACTTTCCCCAAAAGAAACAGGGTGCTTCTTTCTTTTCTATTTCGCTGTATTTGGCAAGAAACAGTTCGTCCTGATCGGCTGACCGTTGCAGTGCGGAAGGAGCTGCATATTGGTAAGAGATGGTATCAGTCATAGATAGTAAATCTGAATTTGGTTATATATTCTCCAAATATAGAAATTAATTCTTAGTGAAAAAAAGAAGTAGGAGAATTTACATCGCTTTGGAATACTGATATTATAAAATATCGTCAAATGAAGCATTTATGCCTCTTTTGGCAGCAAATATTAAATACAATTCTTTATAGTCAGGCACAATTTTTTATACATAAAACAACTATTATTTATAACTATTCTTAATTTCTACGTTCCTTTTTGCCGGAAAATAATACTTTTGTTCCCATAATTAGAATGTTTTAGTAACAGATTCTAAATTAAGTCTTATGAATTTTTAAAGATGAAAAAGACAGCTGTTTGTGAAAATCGCTAATATTGTTTGTTTTGTTTGTGTTATCCCATTTTGAGTCAGGTGTGACTTCAAAATGGGATTTTCGCTATAAAGACAGTCTCAAAACCACCTGAATACTATCAAAAATGACCTAAATTCTATCAGTGGATAGATTTTCCCCTAAACAATGTCTGTTCTTCACCTGCCACATTTGTTGAAAACCCGTAAACTTGCAACATCAAAATGATGATAACGAATACTCACAATTTAAAAATAACGTATATGAAAAGTTTAAGCTTCAGGAAAGATCTGATAGGAGTACAGGATGAATTACTCCGTTTTGCATATAAACTGACAACCGATCGTGAAGAAGCAAACGATTTGTTACAGGAAACCTCATTAAAAGCATTGGATAACGAAGACAAATATACCCCCGACACAAATTTCAAAGGATGGATGTATACTATAATGCGGAACATCTTTATTAATAATTACCGCAAAGTAGTGCGCGATCAGACATTTGTCGATCAGACTGAAAACCTCTATCACTTAAACCTGCCGCAAGATTCAGGTTTTGAAAGTACGGAAAGAGCTTACGATTTAAAAGAAATGCACCGTGTAGTCAATGCTCTGCCGAAAGAATACAGAGTTCCGTTTGCTATGCACGTTTCAGGATTCAAGTACCGTGAGATCGCAGAAAAGCTGAATCTTCCGTTAGGTACTGTAAAGAGCCGCATATTCTTTACCCGTCAGAAATTGCAGGAAGAATTAAAGGACTTCCGCTAAACGTTTACTATCAATTTTTAGTTGGTATCAATAGGTATAGGGCAAAAGGATCTCGTTTCCTTTTGCCTTTTTTATTTTATGTGTTGGAGGTTTGTATTTGTTATGGGAATTTTTTCAGTAACTTTGTCACTGTTTAATTGACTGCTCTGACTTATCAGTCAAGGATAGTCGATTTGCTTCTCTAAATTGTCGAAGAATGAATAAAGATATAAGTGTTATGATAAAAGCGATCATGCTCGATGTGGATGGAACATTGGTAAGTTTTGAAACTCATAAAGTGTTGCCATCCTCTGTTGATGCCCTTAGGAAGATTCATGACGGTGGAATTCGAATAGTCATTGCTACCGGTAGAGCGGCAGGCGACCTTCATGAAATAGCTGATGTTCCGTATGACGGAATTATTGCATTGAATGGTGCCGACTGTGTTTTGCGGGATGGCACTGTGATAAGAAAGCACCTTATTCCGAAAGATGATTTTAAGAAAGCCATGGAAATAGCAAAGACCTTTGATTTTGCAGTCGCTATTGAATTGGATGAAGGTGTGTTTGTTAATCGTCTGACTCCGACTGTCGAACAGATTGCTAAAATCGTGGAACACCCTATCCCGACCGTTGTAGACATTGAAAACCTGTTTGAAAAGAATGTTGTCAGCTTTGTTTTTATATCGATGATGAGATGGAACAAAAAGTGATGTCGTTTCTGCCTAATCTTTCCTTGTCGCGCTGGCATCCTTTATTTGCTGACGTAAATGTGGCAGGAATAAGTAAAGCAACCGGCCTTTCGGTATTTGCTGATTATTATGGGATCGGAATGACGGAAATAATGGCTTGCGGCGATGGTGGTAATGATATTCCTATGTTGAAAGTTGCCGGAATCGGAGTGGCTATGGGAAATGCATCGGAGATAGTCAAGGCTTCAGCCAATTTTGTTACTGATACGGTGGAGAATGACGGGCTTTGTAAAGCGCTGAAACATTTTGGAATTATTTAATATTGGGTACTCTATAGCTTAATATTATAGGTGTTATTCCCCTATTGCTTATTCTTCGCCATTTCTGCTTTGTCCGTTGCTGTTGTTTTTACCTGTTTGGGAACAATTAGTTATCTTTTATTCTAGTTGGAGGATGGCTATAAAAAGGAAAAATTCCTGCAAGTGCTTCACTTGCAGGAATTTTTCAGTGGACCAGCCTGGGCTTGAACCAGGGACCTCCAGATTATGAGTCTGTTGCTCT
>ERZ779919.816-NODE-816-length-13031-cov-1.79046_pt1 | contig 13031 bp, 28 predicted proteins | sample MGYA00511349_ERZ779919 | MGnify/ENA primary metagenome ERZ779919 (study PRJEB29588, sample SAMEA2147384) | human gut metagenome | biome: human gut; feature: human-associated habitat; material: faeces | place: Denmark | collected 2008/2010 ...
CCGGATTTTATAAAAACCGAAGCGAATTTACAAGAGAGCATATAGTCTATAGTCGATTCAGCAAATTTCCTAAAGTTGACCGATATTTGAATACTGGTAGATTGATTCGATTGCGAAACAAAATCTTGGTGAATATGGATTTTAAGCGCCAGACATTTTCGCACCATGAGGATATTTATGTCAAGTACAATATCGAAATGTATAAAGATGTCGGAAAAACCAGATGGGACCCGTTTAAAAAAGAACCAATTATCAATGCTGCCGGTCTGTGCTATGTGTGGAGAAAAATTGTAAATACAGATCAGTCCAGACAAATAGCTTTACTCGAAATTGTGGAGAAGCATCCGAAAGCGATTATATTCTACAATTTTGATTACGAGCTTGAACTTCTGAAAGAGATATTTTCTGGATACGAAGTTGGAGAGTGGAACGGCCACAAACATCAGCCAGTGCCGACTAGCGATACATGGGTATATTTAGTTCAGTACAATGCCGGGGCTGAAGGATGGAACTGTATTACGACGGACACGATTATATTCTATTCTCAGAATTATTCGTATAAGATCATGGCACAGTCTGCTGGTCGAATAGACAGGATGAATACACCATATACGGATCTGTATTACTACCATTTGAAATCCAGGTCTGGTATTGATCTTGCCATCAGTAAAGCATTGAAGGACAAGAAAACATTTAATGAAACGAGGTTTGTTAAGTGGAGACAATGATTTATAATCTGTGGATATTTTTAAAAATTTTATCTATCAAGTTGAAAAGTATGTCTGCGGAAGATTTTTACAGTCTGCTAATAGAGTGTGACTATCAACAAAGATCATATGCAATTTTGTTAAGATATTACATGTGAGGTGTCCAATGGAAAATATTTACAAAGAGGTTGATTTCAAAACCTATTGCAAAACCTGCGAACATAAGGATCTCGAAGAAAAATTTGATCCTTGTAATGACTGTTTGGCAGAACCGATGAACGCAAATTCGGATAAACCTATTTACTGGAAGGAGGCTGAAAATGGTAGATAGTATTTTAGTTAGTGTTGATTTTTCAAACAAAAATGACACTGGAGTAATGGTTGTAGGAAGAAAACGAATGAATCAGTCTGTCGAGATTATCAATGCTTTCCAGGGAGATGAAGCGAGAGAACTTTATGAAAAGCTGGTAACAAAGAAAAAGAAGGAGGGTCAAAAGTGAGTTTTCAATACGATCAATATTTAGCTAGGCATCGAGCTAATGTGAAAAGGGGGTTCGACTGGCTTTCTGAAAATTTACCGGGACTTATGACAAACACCCTAACCGCCGGGTGGAATACAGAATTTGCTCATGATCAGTCTAAAAACGAACCGGATGAGTATGAGGCATACGATGCATATTTCTATGGAAATAATCGCTCTTATGAGGTTGTACAGCGATATCAGCGAGCATGGTTACTTCATATTCACAGAAATCCTCATCATTGGCAGCACTGGATTCTTATTCATGATGATATGGAAGATGGCGAACTGGAGACCGTTTTGGAAATGCCATACGATTACATCATCGAGATGATTTGCGATTGGTGGTCATTCAGTTGGCAGAGTGGAAATCTCTATGAGATATTCAAGTGGTACGAGGAACATTCTAAGTATATAAAACTGGCGCAGACAACGAAAATCACAGTCGAGTATATTTTAGACAATATGAAGAAAAAACTTCAGGCATTGCAGTATGCGGATCAATCAGCCATGCAACCTGGAGCTTGATATTTGGAGGAGCTATGAATAGAACGACAAAAATAAACATCTTAGCGTATGCTTCGGAGCCGGACAAGAATTATAAGTACGAGGGTGACATCGTCGATTATAAGGGAAAAAGGTATTTCGTAAGTCTGGCAGAAGAGCGAGTGGAATTTATCGGGATTATTAAGGAGGATGAGTAGAATATGAAAGCAATTAAAGAAAATTGGAAACTGGTACTTATCGTGGCCGCTGGAATTATAGCGGTTATTTTTATGTGTATTTTTGGAGTACAGGGAGCACAAAACAAAGCGTTTGCAATGGAGGAGCAGGTCAATACGGCTGATTCTGACATCAAGGTACAGGAAAAAAGGAGAGTCGACCTTGTATATAATCTGGCTGATTGTGTTAAGCAGTACGATAAGCATGAGGCAGAAACTCTTACGGCTATTGTAGAAGGTCGAGGGAAAACAACCAACCTTGAAAATGTAACCACTGCAATAACGGCTGTTACAGAGGCATATCCAGAATTAAAATCCAATGAAAATTACAAGGAACTGATGAATGAATTGTCCATTACTGAAAATTTAATCGCCGAATATAGAGAAAATTATAACAAGCAGATTAAAGAATACAATCGCTATGTTAGAAAATTTCCTACTCGATTCTTTTTAAATATTTTGGGATATGAAACGCAGCAGTATCAGTACCTTGATTATGGTGCTCCTGTAGATGCGCCTCAAAATTTATTTGGAGATTGATGCCATGAAAAATAGAGGCTTTGATTTTGGAGATTTTGAAATTACTAAGCGTGAGATTCTGGCAAGTATATCCATAATCGCAATGATGCTTCTTATTGGTTTTGTGATTTCTGGGAGAATTTCAAACTATATTCTGGATCGGAACGAAAAGTACAATAAAGCTATTAAAATCGAAAGCTCTGAGCTGTTTGAATATGGGATGAGAACCAACGTCGGTTATGCGTTCGTTTATGGAAATTTGAAGGCTGTGGATACTGTTTCATATCCAGAAATTAACGGGGAGTATATGTATATAGAAAAAATAGAGGAACATTACAATATGCATACACGAACCGTCACTACAACCGATTCTAAAGGAAAGACACATACCAAAACTGAAACTTATTGGTCTTGGGACTATGCAGGAAGCGAAGAACAAAGATGTTCGGAAATTACATTTTTAGGACACATCTTCCCATCGAACAAGGTAGAGTTTCCAAGTACTGAACATATTGACACTATAAAAGAATCAAGTCATGTCCGGCATAAGTATTATGGAGTTGATACGGAATATATAGGAACCATATTTACTGAATTACGGGATAAAACCATATCTGATAATTCTTCATTTTATGAAAACAGCACCATTGAAGAAACTGTTGATTATTTGGAAAGCGATTGGGAACTATGGTTATTCTGGGTGATTTGGATAATTGTTATCGGACTATGCGTATTTGGTTTTTACTATATCGATAACGAACGGATTGAAAACTGAAAGGAGAAAAAGAAATGAAACAGAACATTATTGCAGTAGATTTTGATGGAACTTTATGTGAGAACAAATGGCCGGAGATTGGTATGCCGAACGAGGAGCTCATCGAGTATCTGAAAAAGAGACAGGCTAACGGAGAAAAGCTGATTCTTTGGACATCCAGAAATGAAGAGTAGACAAAAGAGGCTGTGGAGTGGTGTAAAAAGTACGGACTGATCTTTGATGCTGTAAATGATAATCTTCCGGAAATCGTGGAAGCATTTGGCGGAAATTGCAGAAAGATATTTGCAAATGAGTACATAGACGATCGCAACCGCTCTATCGGTTCCTGCCGTGAAAAATCGAGCATGGAGCGAAAGGAAGCTGCTAAAGCTCGGATGGAGGCAACCGATGGATCGAAATAGATTTATCCAGTGCATGAAAAGCAACATCGAGTTGTCGGATAAAGAGCGGCGAAGAATTATCAGAAGAAGCGTTGAGAGTCAGCCGTGGAAATTAAAGTGTACGATTGCTATGGAGGAATTCGCAGAACTTACGCAAGCAATCAGTAAACAGATTCGGGGGTATGATAACAGAATTGGACTTTTGGAAGAGATGGCAGATGCTTATATTTGCCTGGAATTCCTTAAGTCCATTTTTAATATTACACCAGAAGAGTTGCAGAAGGCTATGGATGTTAAATTACAAAGAGAAAGGAACAAACAGAGATGAGTAAAGAGATTAAAATTGCCGGAAGTATTTCGTTTGGAGGAAAGCGCCTTAATGTATATGGAGATTTGGACGCTCCGCTGTTCAAGGCAAAAGATATTAGTCATGCTATAGGCTACAGTAGCGGTAACGAGTGGAGAATGCTCGAAATGTGCGAAGAGGATGAAAAGCTGAAACTACCTTTGGTAGTAGCAGGCCAGAGACGTTCCGTCAACTTTGTGACTGAGAATGGTCTGTACAACATCCTTGCACAGAGTCGTATGGAAATCGCAAGATCCTGGAGACGTGTGGTTCACGACGAGCTTATCAACATGCGTAAGGAGAAAGGCAGAAACATTGCCGAGCAGTTCGAAGAGTGGGATCATGCTATGGATAACATTTATTTTGATGAGGAAACCGGTCAGCTTATGCAGTCTGTTACTGTTCCTGGTGGAGATGTGATTCAGATTCCTTATGAGAAGGAAGAAGAGTAATTAAAACCGTGGGCTATGCTTAACACAGGAGCATAATAATCCAGATTGGTGGGGATCTGGATATTTTGAAAGGAGAACAAAAATGATTAAATTAGAACATGTGGTTCTGGCAAGTCCGGAACAGATGAAATTTATTATTGAAGGCATGAGAAACCCGATGAACAGCTGGGAAAAAGCGGATAGCGGGAATGGTTGTGATAGCGGATTCTGTTCTGGACCTTGCGCTTTTAGCCCTCAATGGTGCGGTAATACCCCTAGACATGTATTAGGGGAAAACGACCATTCACTCATGCAGCGATTATCCAATGCTGGTACCGATCATAGAAAATTTATGAGAATGTTGCCGGTGTATGTACGGATCACAGCACCTTTATATTGGTGGAAAGAATTTGACACGTATAAGGTGGGGACAGTCGCTAATAGCTGTAGTACCATGCATAAGATTCAGGCCAAGGAGTTTACGCTGGATGATTTCAGTTGTGAACATCTTGATATCCGAACAAAAGCATTACTGGATGAAACTATAAAGGCATTAAATGATTATCGAAAATTATATATCGATTACATCGCGGATGATTTCGAGATTAAAGGGTGTCCGAGTAAGAAAGAAATTTGGTGGCAGATGATCCAGCTCCTTCCGAGCAGCTATAACCAGACCAGAAATGTCATGATGAATTATGAAGTCCTGGCAAATATCTATAAATCCCGTAAAGATCACAAGCTGGACGAGTGGCGGAGCTTCTGTAAGTGGATTGAAGATCTTCCGTATTCAGAATTGATTACTGGAGGTAAAAGATGAACGATAAATACCTCAGTGTGATAACAAATTTTGGTTGCCATTATTCCTGCCCGTATTGCATCGTTAAGAATAATCATCTGAATATTCCCAAAACTACAATTCATGGGTTAAATAATCTGTTTTCGGAAATTGTGAAAAACCGTTGTAATTGGGTCTCTTTATCTGGCGGAGGAGATCCTCTATGGAAGTATGAGCAACACAAAGATTGGTACGAGAAATTCTTTGAAATCGTAGATGCAGCTCATGTAAATACGGAATTGCATACTAGCTTACACGCCGTTCAAGGAGTATCTTATAGTCATTTTGACAGGGTTGTTTATCACTTACATAGTTTAGAGCAATTATATAGCATTAAACGTGAAAATTGTTATATCGTCAGAATTGTATTTGTAGTTACCGAGGATTTTACAGAAGATATGATAAATCGTATCGCTGTGTTCTGCGCTAATTCGGAGGATATCGACGAATTAAGTTTTCGTCAGATGGTGGATAATCATTATCGAGAAACATACTACTGCCATGACTATTTGAAAGCCGGTCATAAAAAGTTGTGGTGGTATATAGAGCAGAATGACTACAATCTATATTACTGCCAAAATCATGTTTATACGGAATATAAAAATATTGGGGGTGAGTGTAATGGTTAAAGTAAAAGATATTCTGCCACTTATTCAGTGGAATGATGCACAGATCATAAAAGGCCTAGATGAGGAAATCTGTTTACTCAGAAACGACTTTATGGTCAAAAGCCTATCAGAAGAAATTCTGAATATGACAGTCACAAGTATTGAAAACGATGAAAATATTGAGAATACTATCGTTGTTTATGTTGCAGACAAGGAGGATTAAATTTATGCATTTTACAGTTATTCAGATTATTATCATGTTTCTTATCGGCTATGTATGCCTGTACGCATTGATCGACAGGGTTATGAAGTGTATCGAACACTGTGCTACAGCGAGAGCATACGGACGGTTCAGAGAAGCCGGAGTCAAGACAAAAATGGACGATGTAGCAGCTGGTATCGCAAAATCAAAAGAGGAGAAAGATCATGTTGAGAAGAGACTTGATTAAGAATAAGATATACGGAATCATATTCATCATACTTGGAGCGTTGACAATCCCGGTTGAGTGGGATGCAACGTTCTTTTTATTTGCCTTGATGGTGGGTATTTTGCTCTTTGTATCGAGAGAAAACTGCATTATGGATTAAGGAGGCGGCGGTATGGGTCGGGCTGAAAGGAGAAGAGCACAGAAGTGTGAGGAGAAAGCTAAGACCGCTACATACAATCTGACAAGAGCTCAGTTAGATGCCCTGGTTCGAGAAAAGATATCTGGTGAACTGGATAGAGTTAAGCAGGAGGCTACGAATGATGCTATCAATCAGGCGATGATTCTTCTGCTTACTCTGCCGCTTGAAGTGCTGATGGATCATTATTGGCCGAAGTCATATGCAAAGCGGATTCCGGAGTTTACAGAGCATGTTCTCGAATATTATGAAAAGTGGCAAAACGATGAGTTGGATATGGACAAGCTCAAAGAGGATCTGTGGGTATACGGCGGTGTTCGATTAGAAGAAGTGGAGGGTAAGTAAATGGGATATTTAATTTTAGGAATTATTATTCTGGCAGCTATTCTTATTTTCGGTGGATATATAGTTCTGTCCGTTATAAATGCTGCAATGTGGATGGACGATTCCATGAGATGGGGAGGTAGAGATGACAGCTAAAGACGACATAAAAAATGCAGAGGGTTACAATGATCCGACAGCTTACAATGCGATTAAGAATGTGGAGCAGGAACAGGACAAAGATGATGTGAGATTTCATCAGTTACTGAATACCCTGTTTTCACTTTGCGAATTGGCGGATTTCCATATTGAGGGACGAGTTGTGCTGAAGGATAAAAGAACGGGAAAGGTTTGGAGGTAGGCGAGATGATGACTATGGAAGAATTACAGAAAGCTTGTGAAGCCTTAGCGAAGGCGTGGAACGAAGTTTTGGAGCCGATGGAAAAAGCTGTGGAGGCACTGAACAAGTTCTTCAAACTGTACTATGAAAACGAGAAGTCTCGTAAAATTCGCACCGGTCGGAAGTCCAAATCTGTAAAGTGTGTGTCAGATTCTAAGATGTCTACATACAATTATAAGCCTGTTGTGAAGCGTAATTTGCCCTATCAGAGACGAAATTTCTGACCGATTTTAGCTAATCTAGGTTAAAAATCTTTGTAGTAGCAGGTCATTTTTCTGCCCACTTTTGGTTTTTAGGATTTGACCAAAGCCCGGATATTTTTGACCAGAACTGAAAAATCGGTGTCGATTTGGAGAAAAATTATGAATTTTGGTCATTTTTTGGCCATTTGCCCGGTTTTGCCCACTTTCAAAAACCTGGATTTGACCAGTAAAAACCCAGTATTTATGCGGGTTTGCGGGCTTTCTGCCCACTTTCCCACTTTTAATACCAAACTATTATGATAGAAAGTTTAAAAATATATAGTAATAGGCGAATAAAAGTGGGTTTTTGACCAGAAGCAAGAAAGAGGTGATTTTATGACCGATGATAAGAAATTGGTCGAGGATTGGTTGTGTGAACATTTTCCGTATCACTTGCGAGTGAATAAAGATATTCCAAAGGGTGCATATGTGATGATGAAGAGTGAGGTACTCATGTCACAAGGATGGCTCTGGGTTGATAATCCACCGTACAGATCTTTTGAAGACGTGATGCTTGGATATACAATTCCGAGGGATTTTTATTCCGGTGCCGGAGGTCCGTATTTCGGATATCCATATGGTAGCTTGTATCTGATGGGAGGTTTGCCGTGAATGTAAAGCGTAAAGTAACATGGAAAGATATTTTCAATAATTTCAAATCTGTGTATCCGCGGTTATCAAAAGAAGCCCAGGATTATCGTCCGTACAACTACATGAGCATTGTCGTATATTTAGCAGACGGAACCAAGGTGGTTTATGATGATATGGCAAAGCGAGCTAAGATGCTTGCAGCCTAGGATCTGGCTACAGAATCCGCTTTCCATTTTGTGTGCTTCATGCTATACTATAAGAGCCACACAATCTAATAATGAAATCGCGTTCGAGGGAATAACTTTGGTAAAAAGTGTATTCTCTTTTACTCGTACCATTGAACGGCGAAGAGATTGTGTGGCAACAATAAGAGATGCGCTTTTTCGGTGCGTCTCTCAAATTGGGGCGCACTTTTTATTTGCCCTAAATTCCTACTTGAGTATGGAAAGGGTGATTATATGGGAACGAAATCAAATAAAAACATTTCGGGTGTCATAGGAGCAATCGGAGCTGTTGGTGGTTTGATTACTGCGGTTACACCTTTGATTGAAAAAGCAATAGATAATGCTCAGAATAAGCCGACTGAGAAAATAGATACGAAAGTTATTATTCCAGAATTATATCGTAAGGGGTTTCCGATAGATTTGGAACAGGCAGAAGAATTACTGACGGAACGTGGCTTGAAAGTTTCAAAGAGTAAGCTTCGTATGAAAGAAGCTGATCCAAAGTATCGCGATTACGAGGATACTCAAGTTATAGACTCGAACCCAAAGCAAGGTGTGAAAGTGAAAATCGGCACAACGGTTTGCCTGAGATACATAACTGCTGAAGTTATCGAGGAGAGCCAAAAGATATTTGACGATAGTGTTCGTATTAAGCAGGAGGCTAAAGAACAGAAGGCCGCTGAGAAACAGGAAAAGAAGGAACGTTTAAAAGAAAGTGTTTCTGAAACCATGGATTCTGCAAAAAGCGGTTTAGAAAAGATATTTAAGAAAGATCGAAAAGCTATAGAGACTGAGAAAGGAGAAAAATAGATGAGTAAAGGCGGAAAGAAAAAGCGTAGCACAGCAGGGTTAATCCTGGATGTCGTTTTGACATTGTGTACCGGTGGATTATGGTTGATTTGGATACTGATCCGATATTTAAGAAACAACAGCTGACAACTACATATTTGGACAGAGATGCTTAATCGTGTCTCTGTCTTTTTTTTATGCTCTTTTTTGCGCGCGAAAAAAACATGCCCTTTTATGAAGAGAGAGGATAAATAGGCATTTTTATTAAATACCACATCCTCTTTTGAGTTTTTAGAAAATTGAAAGGAGGCTCCATTATGTTGGAAAATAAGTTCCAGGCAAATTTGATCAAGGAACTGAAAGAAAGATTTCCGGGTTGTATCGTGATGAAAAACGACCCGACCTATATTCAGGGAATTCCAGATCTGCTGGTTTTACACAAAGACAAATGGGCTTCCTTAGAATGTAAAAAAAGTGCTGGCGCAAAGAAGCAGCCGAATCAGGAATATTATGTGGACCGTATGAATCAGATGTCATTTTCGAGGTTTATATGTCCAGAGAATAAAGAGGAGGTACTGGATGAACTTCAACAATCATTCGAACCTTGAAGGACAACACGCCTTTCTTGGTGCCAGTAAATATCACTGGATAAATTACGGTGAGGATAAAGTTGCGGAAGCGTATCGGAATTTCCTTGCCACACAAAAAGGAACTGTATTACATGCATTTGCGGCGCAGTGCATTATGCTCAATCAGAAATTACCAAAATCGAAGCAGACATTAAATATGTATGTGAACGATGCCATTGGCTTTAAGATGACGCCGGAGCAGATCCTTTACTATTCCGATAATTGTTTTGGCACAGCCGATGCAATTTTGTTTCGGAATAATTTCTTAAGAATTCACGATTTGAAGACCGGAAAGATTCCGGCACACATGGAGCAGCTTGAAATATATGCGGCTCTTTTTTGTTTGGAATATAAAGTGAAGCCAGGGGATATCGAAATGGAATTGCGGATTTATCAGAACAATGAAATTCTGTACCATAATCCAACGGCTGAGGATATTGTTCCAATCATGGACAGAATCATTACTTTTGATAAGGTGATTAAAAGAATCAGAGAACAGGAGGGGTAAGCTATGAATTCCATTGTGGAAGATATTTTAATGCATTATGGTATGCCACGGCGTTCTGGGCGTTACCCTTATGGTTCTGGAGAGAACCCATATCAGCATAGTGGAGATTTTCTTAGCCGTGTTCAGGAATTAAAAAAATCCGGAATGAGCGAAACAGACATTGCTAAGAATATGGGTTTGACTACCACACAGCTTCGTACTCAGATGAGCCTCGCTAAAGATGAACGTCGTGCTCTTCAGGTAGCAACGGCAAAGGGTCTTCGTGAGAAAGGTTATAGTTTAAATGAAATTGCCGATAAGATGGGTTTTGCTAATGACTCGTCTGTCCGCTCTTTATTGAATGAAACTTCTGAAAACCGAATGAATCAGGCTAAGGCTACTGCGAAGAAAAAGGAATGATCGATGTCGGAACTGGCGTTGAAAGAGAGCTTGGCGTGTCAAAAGAAAAACTTAACCAGGCTCTTTATATGCTGGAATTGGAAGGTTATCCGATTTATGGCGGCGGCGTTCCACAGGTTACCAATCCTGGAAAGCAGACCAATATCAAGGTCATTTGTCCACCGGGAACCGAGCACAAAGATATTTATGACTTTGAGAATGTCCATTCTGTAAGAGACTATATTTCCTATGACAATGGGGAGTCTTTCAGAAAATCTTTTGAGTATCCGGCCAGCATGGATTCAAAGCGCTTGCAGATCCGCTATGCCGATCAAGGTGGCGTTGATAAGGATGGTGTAATTGAACTCCGTAGAGGCGTGAAAGACCTGTCTTTAGGTGATTCTCATTACGCACAGGTCCGTATTATGGTTGACGGAACTCACTACCTTAAAGGTATGGCTGTTTACTCTGATAATATGCCGGATGGCGTTGATGTGATTTTCAACACTAATAAAAAGTCTGGCACTCCGACAAAAGATGTTCTTAAGAAGATTAAGGATGATCCGGATAATCCGTTTGGTTCCTTGATTAAAGAGCATGGTGGTCAGAGCTACTACGATGATCCAAAGGGTAAGTATACAGATCCTGTAACTGGAAAGAAACAGTCCCTTTCTCTTATCAATAAGAGAGCAGAAGAGGGTGATTGGGGAGAATGGAGTAAGACACTTCCGTCACAGTTTCTTTCTAAACAAAGTTTGACGCTTATCAAAAAACAGTTAGGTTTGGCTAAAGCCGATAAGCAGGCGGAATATGATGAAATCTGTTCGCTGACAAATCCTACCGTTAAGAAGGCTCTGTTGAAATCATTTGCTGATGATTGTGATGCGGCCGCCGTACATTTACAGGCAGCGGCGTTACCTCGACAGAAGTATCAAGTAATTCTCCCATTAACGACAATCAAAGATAATGAGGTGTATGCTCCAAATTACAAAGATGGAGAAACGGTTGCTTTAATCCGTTACCCACATGGCGGAACTTTTGAGATTCCTATTCTGAAAGTCAACAATAAACTGGCTGAAGGAAAGAGCGTTCTCGGAAACACACCGGCGGATGCAATCGGTATCAATAAGAAGAATGCAGACCGTTTATCTGGAGCAGACTTTGACGGTGATACCGTAATGGTAATTCCTTGTAACTCCACAAAGAGTAAGGTTACTTCCACTTCTCCATTAAAAGGTTTGGAAGGTTTCGACACCAAGGATGCTTATGGTGGAACTGTTAAGAAAGATGCTGATGGCGTAGACCATTATTATCGTAATGGTAAAGAATATAAGATTATGAGAAATACTCAGACAGAAATGGGTAAAGTATCGAATCTGATTACTGACATGACTTTGAAGGGAGCCACACAGGATGAATTAGCGAGAGCGGTTCGTCACAGCATGGTTGTAATCGATGCCGAGAAACACAAACTGGATTATAAGCAGAGCGAAATTGATAATGGCATCGCTTCTCTTAAGAAGAAGTATCAAGGTCGTGTCGATCCAGAAGGAAATTACCATGAAGGAGCGTCTACTCTTATCTCACAGGCAAAATCTGAAACTCAGGTTCTTAAGAGGAAGGGTTCTCCGACAATCAATGAGGATGGATCTTTATCATACAAATCTGTTAAAGAAGAGTACGTCGATAAGAATGGAAAACTTCAATTCCGAATGCAGAAGAGTACGAAGATGGCTGAAACAAAAGACGCCCGTACACTTTCTTCAGGTACCCCCCAGGAAGAAGCTTATGCCGACTATGCAAATTCTATGAAGTCTTTAGCTAACCAGGCTCGTAGGGAGATGATAAGTACAGGCAAAATTGCTTACTCTGCTTCTGCTAAGGCAACGTATTCTGAAGAAGTAAAGTCTTTAAATGCTAAGCTTGATTTAGCTTTAGCGAATGCTCCTAGAGAGAGACAGGCTCAGACAATGGCAAATGCTACTGTTGCGGCTAAGAGAAAAGACAATCCGGATATGACGAAAGCCGAAGTTAAGAAGGCTAGTCAGCAGGCTCTGGCACAGGCAAGAAGTTCTGTAGGAGCTAAGAGATCTAACATCGAAATTACGGATAAAGAATGGGAAGCCATCCAGGCCGGAGCAATTTCTGAGAATAAGCTTACGCAAATTCTGAATAACACAAATACCGATACTATTCGTCAGAGAGCGACTCCTCGTGCAAGCACTGCTCTGAGTACAGCTAAGCAGAATCGTATCGCTGCGCTTAGCGCATCTGGCTACAGCACTTCAGAGATTGCGGAAGCCCTTGGGGTTTCTTCTTCGACAGTTTCAAAGTATTTGAATGGAAAGGAGTGAACTAAGTAAGATGAGATTTGCACTTACAACTTTTGATAATCCTTATGATCCGTTTGAACAGTTCACTCAATGGTTCATGTTCGATGAAGAAAAAGGTTATCACACAACTGCTTACCTTGGTCGAA
>ERZ779919.820-NODE-820-length-13016-cov-2.74971_pt1 | contig 13016 bp, 7 predicted proteins | sample MGYA00511349_ERZ779919 | MGnify/ENA primary metagenome ERZ779919 (study PRJEB29588, sample SAMEA2147384) | human gut metagenome | biome: human gut; feature: human-associated habitat; material: faeces | place: Denmark | collected 2008/2010 ...
AACGACTAAAATCAGTCAGTATGTTGCTGTTCCTAATGGGTGCCAAGCATGAAGACGGAATCATTGAGATGTACGTGCAGGACTTTGGCAAGGGCATCGACCCGCGTTATCATCAAAGTATTTTCGACCGCTATTTCCGTGTGCCGGGTACGAAGGTGCAAGGCAGTGGCCTGGGCTTGTCCATCTCAAAGGACTTTGTGGAGGCTCATGGCGGCACGCTGACGGTGGAAAGTGAATTGGGAAAGGGGAGCAGGTTCGTGATACGGTTGAAGGGGTGATTAGTAATTAACCGTTAATCACTAATCACTCTCTTGCGAATATCATTCAACCTTGATCAGAATGGAAACATCCTCCAGACCTTCCGCCGATACAGTGAGTTGTATTGTTCCTTTTGCTTCGTCGGGTTGAACGATAGCCATAGCCTTTCCCCTGAATGTATTGGGAGTAAGTGAACGGAAACTTTTCATATCATCATAAGCGGCATTACCGGCTGCGATGATATGCCCGTTTCCGGAGCATTGGATGCTTACGGGCAGAGATGTGTCGGGAACCACGTTACCGTCTTTGTCTATCAACTCTATTTTCACATAAGACAGGTCATTCCGGGATGCCTTTATTTTATCTCTGTCGGCAGTCAGGCGGATGGCGGATGGCTTTCCGGTAGTTTTCAGAATGAATTCCTCCTTACTTTGGGCATTTACAGCTTTCAGTATGCCCGGTTCATAGGGCACTTCGAAGGTTGCTATATAATTCTCCCTACCTGTCTCTTTCTCTCCGACGAGTTTATCGTTCAGATATAACTTTACTTTGGGCGAACGGCTGTATATATTGACCGTCATCGGTTTACCCTCCATGCCCCTCCAGTTCCAAGTCAACTGTTCAAGAGACCACCCCCAGTCGCTCATCATGATGTATTTGCCCAGAGTGACGGCAGGGCGTACCGCCATTGAGATTGCACGTTCTCTCCATACGATGTCGCGATAATAGGATTGCGGTTTTTTATCTCCGCAAAGATCAATATCTCCGCACCAGGAGTTATACCAGGGCCAGTTTTGATGACTGGGTTCGCCGGGAGATAGTTCGAAAGTACGTCCCAGTGCTGCTTCGCCCAAATAATCCATGGCAGCCCATACAAAATCGCCAATGATGTAAGAATGCTTTTCCACAAGATTCCAGTTGATGGCGGCATCTTTCGGATAAGATTCACTTCCATACATGATGCGTTTCGGATGTGTGGCATGGTCGTTTTCATATTTGTCCCATGCATAGTTGTAACCTGCTATATCAATGTTTCGGAAAGCTCTTTCCGAGTCTGTTTCCCATTGATAGTGTGGATTATCCCAGAACCAGTTGACGCCTGCTGTGGTAAAACGGCTGTCATCATACTGCTTGATAGCGCTTACCAGTTTTTCGGCTATTTCTTCACCTTTGGCATCCGCCCGTTCTTGTATTTCGTTTCCGATACTCCACATGATTATCGACGGGTGATTCCGGTCACGGCGTACACCTGCGGTTAAGTCCTTCACACCCCATTCATCAAAGAACTGATGGTAATCATTGTCACGTTTTGGCTTTTGCCACTGGTCGAATGTTTCGTGAATGACTAACATACCTAAGCGGTCGCATGCATCGAGGAAATATTCAGATGTCAGGTTATGGGAACATCTCACGGCATTATATCCGTTGGCTTTCAGGAGTTCTACTTTCCTTTCTTCGGCTCTGTCTATCGCTACCGCACCCAGCAAACCGTTGTCATGGTGCAGACATCCTCCTTTTAATTTCAAAGACTTACCGTTTAACTGGAATCCTTTTTCTGCAGAGAATGCGATTGTGCGAATGCCGAATGGAATGGAAATCCTGTCATATTCTCGTCCGCCGGAAGAAACGGAGACTTCTACCCGATAAAGTACAGGTGCGTCTACCGACCATAGTTCAGGTGTTTGGACGGGGAACGATGTGGTTACAGGTGTTTTATCCGCGAGCCTCACCTCCTGAGATGTAGAGAATACTTTGTTGCCGGATGGTGAATATATTTTAATACCTATTTCTCCTGTTTGGTTTTGTAAACCTATACGGTGTATTATTGTAGAAAGCCTAATCTCTGCCTCTTTCCCCTTTCTTCGGAGTCCGGAAGTTGTGACGAAAGTGTCCCATTTATCCAGGTGGAGTTTTTCTGTTTTTATCAGCCATACATGGCGGAAGATACCCGAACCGGAATACCAGCGACTATTCCTTCCGCTATTCACTACCTTTACGGCTATTATATTCGGTACACCCGGAGCATTGCAATAGGATGTGATATCTGTCCGGTATGAAGTATAACCATAAGGGTTGAAGTGGGCTTTCTTTCCGTTTATCCATACTTCCGACTGATTGTATACACCTTCAAAATACAAAGAGATGCATTTGTCCGCATCATCATTTGAAATTGTGAACTCTTTCCTATACCAGCCTTCTCCACCCACCATGTGTCCGGTGTCAATGAATCCCTCACTCATACGTGAGAAAGGACCAATGGTGATATTTTCTCTTTGGAGAGATAAAGGTTCTACACTCATGTGGAAGGTCCAGAATCCTCCACATGCTGTCGTTGAATATCGGCTGTTCGGCGTTGGCAATGCTTCCTAAGTAGAATTTCCAGTTCTTGTCGAACAATGTTTCCCGTCCGGAAGCATGGAGTCCGGCGTTGGTTGGCAATATAAATAATGCCATGAGGTACATAAACAGCTTATTCCATGTCTTCATAATGATATGATGCTATGTTTCTTTATCGTATATTGTTGTCATACAGCCAGATGCCATACGTGAAAGCATCTGCATTCTTTTGTGGTTTCACTCCGTCCGGACGGAACCATTGCCCTATATTGGCGAATGGGGTGAGCACTATGTCTACTTCACTGCCCTTGTATAATGCTTTTGCCTGATATACCGGGCCTAACATATCTTTGTCCGGCTTGCTGACTGATGTGGGTTTTATTGCTACGTTCATGCGGATATCCTGTTCCATATTCACATCATCATTACAAAGTTGCTTATTCCACACCATATCCAGCGAATAAACGATAGGTCCGCGTACGAAGGCATAAGGAATTTTGTCCGTCGGCTCTTCCTTATACATGATTTCACCGCCTGGCAATCTGTAAGAGATGTATTTGCTGTGATGGCGCCGTGGTATCCACTTCTCTTCCATGGGAAAGGTGATGTTCACTTTATCTCCTTTGGTCCATTTACGGGACAGTTTCAGATAAGTTCCCGGTTTTATGTCTGCAACCGTCTCTCCATTTACAGATACTATCGGTTTCTCACACCAGGAAGGAATACGCAAATTTAGTGTTTTATTTCTGTTTTTTTCCGATTCCACTACCAATTCCATACTCTCCGATTCCGGATAGTTACCGGTGATGCTGAACGAGAAATCCTTTCCGCTGTATTGTGAGGGCATGTATTGATTGATATAGAACTCTTTACCCTTTTCCGCATAAATGAAGGTGGGTAACATGGAGATGATACGGTGACCGCTTGCCGTGCAGCAGTCCGGTCCGTGGAAGTAGCCGTCGGGTTTGCTTCCATTAGGGGCTGTATGATAACGGCATACTCCGTTCTCGCAATCCTGGGCTGCAAATACATGGTTAATCATCAGGCGTTCCATGGCATCAGCATATTTGGACTCTCCGGTCAGTTCCAGTAATTGTTGGGTCAGTTGCATCCAGGACATGGTGGCACAGGTTTCCACGATATTGCCGGAAAGAGGTTTTATGTAATCGTGTTCATAATGCTCGGCAACGCTGACTCCACCGGTAATGTACATCTGGCGTTCGTGAATATCATCCCAGGCACCTGCCACTTTGCGCAAAAGGGACTTGTCTCCGGTGATGCGGTACAGGCGAAGGAAACCCATAAAGTTCATGTGGAAAGTGTGAGAATGTACATAAGGTTGGAGTTTGTCTACTCCTAACGTGCCGTCGGCAACAGAGTCCAGGCGTGAGAAAGCATCCCAACCGCTCCATTTATCAATGTTGCTGACTACCCACTGGCTCCAGTCCAGATACTTTTTCTTTCCGGTCAGTTCATACAGTCTTGTTACAGGGTCACAGAGTAGGGTACCTTCCCAGGAATAGTGCACGCTGTGACCTGCAAATTCTGACTGGCCGTCCAGATGCTTTTGCTTGTTTTCGGGTGCCCTCAGTTTGGAAGGCCAGAACTCCAGCTTGCCCGGCCCGAAGTATTGCAAGAAGTAGTCTGCCAGCTTTTCTGCGGCAGCCAAGGCTTTCTTGTCTCCTGTTTCCTCGTACACTGTGATGAAAGCATGAAAAACAAAATACAGCTCGTAAGCATCCATTCCTCTTACCGGTCTTTCGGGGGAGCGGAAACTTTTGGCTGTTGCTCCCACGTAACCGCTTTCTTCCTGTGAGCCGATGATGCGGTTCAGCACGGTTTCTGCTTTAGCCAACAGCTCCTGGTCTCCGCTTTGCACAGCTGATAAATAGGCTGATTCTATCCACTTACCGTGTTGTTCTGCCTGAGTCCAGTTCCATGCGGTGTGCTGTCTGTTCACTACAAAATCCACATACTTGTCTATCGGAAAGTGTTTCAGATAAGCATTGCGGTTCACTTCCATACGATGCCCGAAGAACCCTGTAATGTTTTTTACGGATGAGACGGGTACCGGCTTTTCCAGTAATCCGACTTTGTCATGATTCTGGGCATTAAGACTCGTTATCAAATTGGTAAATAATAAAATAGCGATAATTTTTGTTTTCATACTTTATTGTAAATAATGAATTAATTCTAATTCTTTTAATTGGCATAATCCGGATTCTGCGTTAATTTCGGGTTAGCATCCACAGCTCTTTGAGGAATTGGGAATACAATGCGATGGTCTCCTTGCGGTTTATGCGATAACCAGCTTTTCTTGCAGAATATGCCAAAGCGTATCATGTCTCTTCGGGTATATCCTTCCCATACGAACTCCCAACATCTTTCATCAAATAGTCGTCCGAATTCTATCGGGTCTTGGTTACCGCGATCTGTGATCTGGTAATTTTCAACTACTCCCCATTGGTAACTGGAATTCTCTTTCAATTCATCATCCGTAACGGTTGCCTTGGATGGATCTGCTTTAAAAGCTCGTTTTCTGACTTCAGTTACTAACTCACCTGCTCCGGACTGGTTGGTTCTTAATAAGCATTCGGCTTTCATTAATAATACTTCCGAATAACGTAAAAGTGGAATATCTGTGCTACAACTCCATTCTGAACCGGCAGGAACTTCTTGTTTATTATACCTGTATCCTTCCATCTCGTTTGTATAATTCCCGTCGGGAAGTTCTTTGGAGAATATTAATAGTTCTCCTTTCTTGTCGTAAGCACCATATAATGGATTTCCTTCTGCATCAAACTGTTGCCCCATTAACCAGGAGTCCTCAAGTCTGGAGTCGCCGTCTTGGTAGGTATCAATGAATTGGGTTGTACCTTTCGGCCCGCCGGCTGCATTGGGCACTGCATTCAACAGGAATTTCTTTTGTAGTTCACTATGCCATGAATTCATGAAAAGATAGTTTCCTACTACTCCCCGATTGTAGTCGTAGGGGATTGTAAACAACACTTCCTTTGAAGATTCCACCCCCTGAGCTCTGAAGGAGTCTTTAAATTCAGGTGACAGATCGCATTTTCCGCTATTAATGATATCGTTGCATTGTGACAGGCATTCATTCCAGTGGGCGGTACCAGTATAGACTTCGGCATTCAGGTATACATTGGCTAATATGGCTTTTCCTGCCCATTTGTTGATGCGTCCATACATGTTGCCTCCTTGTTCTTCGTTCAGGGCGGGTATCACTTCATTCAATTCCCTTACAACGAAATCGTAGACATCCGTTCTTGATGTTTTTTCCGGAAGATCCTGAGACATGGTCGTAATCAATGGGATATCACCGAAATTATCAAAGAGAATCCAATAATAATAAGCTCTCAATGCTCTTAATTCTGCCAGTCCGGACTGTCTTTCTGCATCTGACGGAGCAGGAATCAATCCCCGTTCAATTTTATCAATGGCACTATTACACAAGATTACACCTGTATAATAGTTGTTCCACAAGTCTAAAATCTGTCCCAGTTCAGAATTCCAGTTGTGGAATTGCAGACGTTTATAAATACCTCCGTCATCCCAACCGCTTGCATTGGCAGGTATTGATATACAACATCCCGTTAATTCCTGTGTCTGCCAATATGTGCCTACATAACCATAATTCAATGCGGCATAAGCTCCTGCTATATTAGGACCGAAATCATTGACAGTATAGTTGTATGTTTCTTCCGTAACAGATGAAAATACTTTTTCGTCCAGATTGGTACAGCTTGCAATACCTATTGTCAATAAGAATAAAGATATATATTCAGTGAAAGTTCTTTTTTTCATAATAGCTCATTTTAATAAATTTAGAAACTCAGGTTTACTCCTAAAGAGAATGTACGGGCAGAAGGGTATCTGTACCTGTCGTCTATACCGGGAGTCTGACCGGTAATGCCGACTTCCGGGTCAACTCCACTATAACCGGTTATGGTGGCAAGATTTGATATACTACCGTAAATTCTAAAGTTTTTTACCCATTTGTTTTTTCCAATCTTTGGAGTATATCCTATTGTGATATTGTCAATTTTCCAATAATCACCATCCTGAACGAAGTAGCTTACATATTGTAAGGACTGGTCGTAAGCCAATGGACGCTTACCATATACATTATCAAAGGCCTTTTCCATCACATTATCCCCTCCCAATAATGAAACCGGAGCTGCATAATGCATCTCTGCCATATTTAATATCTGAAAACCAAAGGCTCCCCGCATAGTGACAGACAGGTCAACTTGCTTGTATCTGATTGTATTATTCCAGTTCAGGTAAAACTTAGGAAGACCGTTACCCAGAACTTTCTTGTCGGATTCTTGTTGCTCTGAAATCGGTTTGGGTTTACCATCTGCACCTTCTATGATCCAGTGACCGTCTTCGTCTATATCAATACTTTTGTAGCCGTAGAAATTACCAATCGGTTCTCCTTCCTCTATCCTATGGGTTGGTTGCTGAATAGGGGCAAGTGTGTTTCCTACGTTCTGGTAAGAGTCAGAGAAATACTTGTCACTGGACAAGGATAGGAGCTTATTCTTATTCGTTGAGAAGTTGATACCTGAATCCCATGTGAAATTCTTATTCTGGACGGGAACCACATTCAATGATACTTCAAGACCGGTATTTCGTATCGAACCGGCATTTGCCGTAATCCATGCACTATAATAAGGCGGTACAGGAACCTGATAGCCTCCTATAAGGTCTTTCGTCTCCCGATTATAGAAATCAATGCTTCCGGATACTCTGTCATTAAGGAAGCCGAAGTCAAGACCGATATTCAATTCTTCTTTTTTCTCCCATCGTAAATCGGGGTTGGGGTTTCCGCCTGGCCGTAGAAGATTAGTCCATTGTCCGTTGTAGTAACCATAACCTCCCAAATTTAGTGAATTTAAAGAGATATAGGCTGAACCTGGTTCTGTTCCTGTTATACCAAAACCGGCTCTTAGCTTGAGTGTACTAATTGCTTGGATATTATTAAGGAATTGTTCTCCCTTTATGTTCCATGCTAAAGACATTGCCGGGAAATTACCCCATTTGTGGTCTTTACCGAATTTAGAAGAGCCTTCGTGCCTCATGCTGGCAGAAATGAAATATTTGCCTTTATAGTTGTAGTTTACCCTTGCGAAGAATCCTATGAGCTTATTCTCACCTTGATAGGACGATTGGTTGGCTTTTCCTTCTTTCAGCGCATTGCCTAAACCTATATTGTTATATGAATAGTCGTCGGACGGAAAGTCATAGTTATCCATAGAAGCGGATTGATAATTCCATTTGTTCCAGCTATATCCAGCTAATGCATTCAGGTTGTGTGAATTGTTGAATTGCTTGTTATATTGGGCAGTCAACTCCATCATGGTATTTTCATTGCGGGCTGTTGAACGTGAAGCATACCCGTTCTTTTTACTGATTGTGGTTGATTTATGCTTTTTAGTCTCATAATACCCGGAAAAGTTGTTGTATGTCTCATTCGAGATGAGGAATTTAATATCCAGACCCTCAACGGGAATAAGGGTTATAGCTGAATAGGCTCTTAAGTTCGTTGATTTATTCTCTCCTTTTGTTTCGTTCAGAAGGGCAACCGGATTAAAAATCATATCACGTGCTATTTCGGTCCAATTACCATTTTCATCTTTCACAGGACTTGTCGGGTTGAAAATCAATGCACTCTGATATACATCATTACTGTATCCGATGTCGTACTTCCTTTGATAGCCATTCAGATTTGCCTCTATTTTAAGTTTGTTATCGAACATACGGTGGACAACGTTAATGCGAGGATAAATCATATCTACTTTTGAGCGTTTTACAATTCCCTCATTCGAGGTATAATCGAAACTGGCTATGTAGCTGGTATTTGCTGATCCGCCCTTAAGGTTGATACTGTATGTTTGATTGAATGGAGTTTGTAGTATTTCGTCCATCCAATCTACTCTGGCTCCGTTATCCATTGCTCCGGGGATTCCTTGCTGGACTTTATCCAGATATTGGGTAGCGTTCATCATAGGGAGCTTCTTATTTATCTTCTGAAACGAAATATAGCTGTTTACTTCGATTGATGGCTTCATTTCCGTTTTCCCACTTTTGGTGGTTATCAGTATTACACCGTTGGTGCCTCTGGTTCCATAGATAGCGGCGGCTGAACCATCCTTCAGTACATCAATTTGTGCAATATCATTCGGAGAGACACTGTTGAGATCTCCTTGCACGCCATCGATAATTACCAAGGGGAAAGTCCCCAGATTGAGCGTAGCAACACCACGTAACGAAACTTGTGAAGTGGACAATGGATTGGCGTCAGGCGAGATAACGGCCAGACCTGCAACCTTACCTCTGATCAACCCTGCTACATCCGGTTTGGTTGCTTGTACAAATTCGCTGGATTTCACGCTCATCACAGAACTACTCAATTCCTCTTTGCGCTGTGTTCCATAACCGACTACTACTACTTCATCCAGTCGCTTGGTATCTTCTTTTAATACTACGTTGACAGAACCTTGACCATTAGTTTGTACTTCCTCTGTGATGTAACCTATATAAGAGATTATCAATGTGCCTTTAGTAGCATTTTCCAGAGTAAAGTTACCGTTGAGGTCTGTGATTGCTCCTTTCGATGTGCCTTTTAGCATGACGGTTGCCCCGATAATGGGCTCTCCGTTTTCATCTACTATCTGGCCTTTTACAGTGCCGGATTGCAGGATTACTTGTACTTCATTCACTGTTGCAAAAACAGCTTGCGGGCAACCTGCGTAAAGTGCGGAAGCCATCATCACGGAGAGAAAAGTTTTCTTTGATGATTTTCTTAAATGATAGTTCTTCATGAAATTGAATTTAAAATTAACGGTTTCTTTTTCTTTTGATAAAGATGAGCTCATCCATCTTTCTGTGGCAAAGGAAAACAAATAAGGATAAAACTATTAATGCTTATAAATCAAACCATAGGGGATAATTAATCAAGGTAAAATTGACTAATTATCCCCCTATGGTTTGAGCAAAATCACCCAAAAGGAGAGGTGCTTTTTGTTGTTCAGCGAGATGAATCGGTAGCCTCTTCTGCTTTTTCTTTTATCTGTTTCTGGTATTCACTGGGAGTCATACCAAATGCTTCTTTAAAAGATTGCGTAAAATTCTTATAGTCACTGTAGCCCAATGCTGTGATAACATCCGCTATAGTAGCGGTTTTATTTTCCAGCATCCGGCAGGCATGCTGCATCTTTATATCTTTTATGAAGTCTAATGGGGTTTTCCCGGTAATCACCTTTATTTTCCGTGAAAGGGTAGAGCGGGACATGTTCATGGCCTCTGCCAAAGACACTACATTGAATTCTGCTTCACCCAGATGTTCTTCCACTGCCTTTGTGGCTCTGTTCAGCAATAATTTGTCTATTTCGGCAAATTCAGGAACGGACAGGCTCTCTTTTGTATCCAGATACTGGTGCATTTTTACCAGTTCGGCGCTATCTGCCCACTTTTCATCGTTTTTACGTTTCATGCGCTTCAGGTAGATATAGATACAATATGACAAAAAGCCTGCACAAAGAAGGACGTAAATAAGATATGCCCACCAAGTTTCATACCATGCGGGCAGGCGGTGAATAACCACTTCGGTGATTTCATTGCTCCATAATCCGTTCTTATCCGTAGCTTTCACTTGGAATATGTATTTTCCTTTATCCAGTCTGTTGTAGAATGCGGAGTTTTTTCTGTCGTCCAGATAAATCCAGTCAAGATCTACGCCTACCATCCGATAGGCATAACGTATCTGGTCCAGATTGTGGAAGTCTAAGGAAGAGAATTCTATTTCCAGATTCTGGTCGTTGGGCGATACGCATACAGAAGTAGTGATGGGATTCTGTTTGAGCTTATTCTCCCAGATACTTTTCCCCATGATTTTGATGTCGGTGATATGCGTTTTAACTTGTTCGGGAATACTTTCCAGTTGCTGGGTTGGCGAAATGGATACTATGCCTGAAATTCCTCCGAAATATATTTCTCCTTTCTTATCATAGTAAACGGCATGGGATAATAGGCGGGTAAGTAAAAAGTTCTTGTCTCTGGTACTATAACTGCGATAGGCACCATTGCGTGGATTAAACTCTTTAATCATTTGATTAGTGGTAATCCATACATGGTTGTAGATATCCACTGTGATATTATTGATGATATCTCCTTTCATTCCGCAATTGAAACTGTAATCCGTCAGTTTCTCCTTGAGTCGGTGGTCGAACATCAACACTTCTCCTTCGGCAGTTCCTATCCAGAGATTTCCGTCACTGGTAGCATCCACACAAATAAAATCTTTGTTGAATGAGTAATGTTCTATGTGTTTGTTTTGCCCGATTTGATAAATCCCTTTGTTCTTGACCACTGCCCATATCTGGCCATCGGCTGTTTGCGTGATACCGGCGACATGTCCCGATACCTCCGGAATGCTTTCAAGAGTTGAGGCTTTTATTCTGTATACGAATAGGCCTGTTGTGGTGCCTATCCATAAATTATCATTGGAGTCTTCAAACAAAGATGTATTAGTTCCCGGATTCTTTGTGATCAGGCTGATGTCTATCCGGAGTTCCTCTTTCATCTCCAGGTTTTGTTGGCTTAATCCAAAGACTGTGGAACCATAAGGCATCGCCCATATCCTGTTGTGACTATGAGAACGGACTAAATCGTATACATCTCCGAAGGGTAGATGCCTGGTTCCCGGACATTCTGAATAGTGTTTAAGCTTATCTTTTTGGCTATCATAAATACATAGCCCATACCGGTCTTGCGAAAACCAGAAGATATCCTCCTCCTCTTTACATAATGAATTGATAGCCGGATTAGCCTTTAAGCGGTTTCTTAAGTCCGGTAAGGGATACTTTTTGACGATGTAATCGCGGATATCAATGATGAAACTTTCTACATCAAAAGAAGATACCCATAATTTACCCTCTTTATCTTTGTATATCTCATAAAGTATTTTGTTGCCGGGAGTAAGGAAGGAAGAAGTATCTACTTGTTTCAGCATTCCTTTTTCTGTAATGCGAAAAGCGAATAAGTCCTTCCAGGAAGTGACCCATATATAATGGAATATATCATCCTGTACCATGTGGTAAATGGCTCCTGTGGGATTTCCTGTGATGTCGACGGGAAGTGGCTGTGGAATATACTGCTCTTCCTTAGTTTTGCCGTCCGGATTGAAACGTACAATTCCTTTTCCCCAAGTTCCTAGCCAATAATATCCGTTTGTTTCATCCCAGATGATCCGTTCGATATCCATATAATCCTCATTATGGAAATAAGCTTCAAAATCGTCCGTTTCCTTATTGAGCTTATACATGCCGCCTCTGGTGATGGATATCAGTAAATCACCTGCTTTATCTTCATAGACTATGTACACAAATTCGGGAGAATGATTATACTCTGTCTTATACCGTTTCACCAGAGTCCCGTCTGCTCTGAACCGGAATAGCACTCCCCGCATGCTCACCCATATATTTCCGTCTTTGGTCACATTTATGGTAAATACATTCTGATCGGAGAACTCTTGTAAATCCATCGGAGTAATTTGGGAGGTAGCCTTATCCAGTATATATCCCCCTTTCATTGTTCCGAACCAGATTTTCTTTTCATAATCTTCGGAAATGTAGGTTATATAATTGTCGGATAAGAGTCCCGGATGATATAAGTCAGAGCGGAACACACGAATATTATACCCGTCATTCCGGCACAGACCATTGAAGGTACCATACCATATATATCCGTCGCTGTCCTGAAAGATGCGGTGGATGGCGTTGACCGGAAGTTTATCCAATGATGGAATTTCCCTTACCACTATGTCCTGGGCATGGACTAAGGGACTGAACATAAGTAAGAAAAAGAGGATTACTACGTAAACTCTCTGTCTATAGGTAATATGTTTCTGTATGTTTATCATTGCATCTTTGAGTAACTCATTACATGTGTTTTCTCACGTATTGATACACAAAGGTAGAAATAAAATTCATAATCATATAAAAAAAGTAGAGTTCAATTGGAATTTGAACTCTACTTTTGAAGGTGAATACTTTATTGTTTTTTTATCTCACCCCACTTCGGCGGGTTTCCTCCCATCAGATGTCTTACAAAGAAATCATACCGTTTATGTTCCCCGAAGTCTTCACCCATCGTGTGGTGTGCGCCGGGGATGACTACCAGTTCAAAATCCTTGTTCGCCTTAATCAAAGCGTTTACTACTTGCATGGTTGAAGCAGGGTCTACATTGTCATCCAGTTCACCGACTACCAGCATCAGGGGACGACTCAACAAATGGGCATTCTCCACGTTCGAACCTTCTTTGTACTGGTCGCCTACGGGATATCCGAGCCAGAGTTCGTTCCACCAGATTTTATCCATGCGATTGTCGTGGCAGCCAC
>ERZ779919.844-NODE-844-length-12807-cov-4.96291_pt1 | contig 12807 bp, 9 predicted proteins | sample MGYA00511349_ERZ779919 | MGnify/ENA primary metagenome ERZ779919 (study PRJEB29588, sample SAMEA2147384) | human gut metagenome | biome: human gut; feature: human-associated habitat; material: faeces | place: Denmark | collected 2008/2010 ...
GGTTTGGAAAACATGGAACATTTCATGCAGAAGGTTGTTTGCTTCCAATTCTTCCAATCCGATGTGCAAGGTATGCTCTTCCCAATTGTAGGAATACCCTTTGCCGAAATCGAATTCCAGATTGATTTTGTTGTTTTTGACTTTCTCTTTCAGTTGGCTGTATAGGTCTCCTCCCAAACAGTCTTCCATGATTCGGGCTGTCATGTTTTCGGTGATTACCCATAAAAGCGAGTCTTGGTCGGCTTCTTTCTTGAATATATTTCCTGCCGGAGTACCCGGTGAAGAGCCGGAACCTCCAGAACTTCCTCCTCCAATCCACACATCGCCACTTCCTCCTCCACCACTGTTCCAGTTGCTATTATTTATAAAGGCATCATCCACCCAATAGGAATGACTAACGCAGTTGGTATAGCTGTATTCCAGCTGGTCTTTAGGTCCGGTATATACATCCCAGCATTGGGTGACGGTTATTACCGAACGGGTCTGGGCATGAGGCTTGAATGTGAGTCCTTGCGCATTCTCTTCGCCAAATACTAGATAGCTTAACAAGTCGAATATGAACACTTGGTCGCTTTCTCTTATGAGTTCGTCATCACGCTTCAATGGAAAAAACTTCATCCATCCGTCTTTGATGTGCAACAGCCAGATGGCATCGATGCAGTGTGGCTTGTCAAGGCGGTAGAGGGGAACGAAGATACAGGTCTCTTCTCCAGTCAATTTATAGGTGAAGTTCCAGAGAGGAATGCCGTATTTCAACAGGAAAGAAGCGGTGAAATGCTTTTCTTCTTCCACTCTGCGTAGTGCGGAAATCACGGCTTTTAGGGTAGAGTCGGTGTAGGCAAAGAAGTTTTCCGGCTTGAATAACGCTTGCCGGGTCAACGGGACATCGTTTGCCGGGAATCGGGGTTGATAGAAGGATTCTTCTGTTTCGCAAGAGGCGAGTATTCCTAAAAGAATGCACAAGGCAAGGCAGATGTTTTGCCATTTCTGCTTAGGAGGGGTTGGAGAGTGCTGTCTGCTTCCTTTTGTATTCATAGCGCGAATGCTTAAGGTATAAAGGATAGACAAATAAAGCAAAAAAAAAGCAGAAATGAAAGGAAAAGCGGGAGAATTTTGTTAATCCGGAAGCTGTTCTACCACAGATTGCATGGATTTTCAGGCCATGTAATCTGTGGTGAACACCCTTTTGTAAGGGTGTCTATGGCTGGTATTTTCGTGCTTCTGCAAATTCCTTTGAAACGGAGTTGTTGAAACTCTTGCATACCTCGGCGGCAAACTCAATGCCGTATTGGATAACTTGGTCCCAAGTAGCCTCGTCCATGGTATCGAGGTCCTCGTAGCGTACATTATGTTTCAGCAGCCCGAAGATGATGCCTGCGTTGAAGTTGTCTCCTGCACCGATGGTGCTGACCGCCTCCAGTGGGGGGATGGAATATTCCTTGGAAATCGTGCCGGTGCGCAATGAAACCTGCTCCGCGCCGGCTGTGCAGAGGAAGTTGCGGCAGTAGAACTTTACTTTGTCTTTGTATATCTTGTCGGCCTCCTGCAGGCCCCACATATAGAAGAAATCCTCTTGCGAGCCGCGTACAATGTTGGCGTATTCCAGATTCTCGATGATGGTGGGAGCCAGCTTGATGGCCTCCTCTTTATGGGACGAACGGAAATTGGGATCGTAGTAGATAATGGCATGCATGTCGTGTGCGCGTTCCAGTAGCTCCACCACTTTGTCGCGCAGTACCGGATTCAGGGCATAGTACGACCCTATGATTACGATGTCGTCTTCCTGAATCTGCGGATATTCCACGTCCAGGCGCTGCTTGGGATAATCTTTGTAGAAGATGTATTCCGCATCGCTCCGGTTGTTCAGGAAAGCGAGTGATACGGGGGACTTCCCGTCGGGGAACACATTGACATGGTCTGTGGGAATATTGTTCTCGCGCATGAAGTTGAGGATGATATTGCCCACGTGGTCGTTGCCCGTTTCACTGATAAAGCAGATGGGAACACCGATACGTCCCAGTGAAACGATGCCGTTGAATACCGAACCGCCCGGAACGGCTGCTGTGGGCTGTTCGCCACGGAATATGATGTCCAGTATGGTTTCTCCGATGCCTATTACTTTACGCATAGCGATCTTGATTTTTCTCCGAGGTAACCACCGTGATGGCGCTTGGAGTAGTCTTCAATGGTGAATCCTGTTTCTTTCATGGTCTGTACCACCAGGATGTCGCCGATGACGGTCATGGCGGTGGTCGAAGTCGTAGGCGTCATGCCCAGTACACATACTTCTTGCGGTTTCCCGGTGCTGAGGCATACATTGGATTCGTGTGCCAGGGGGCTGTCGGGGTTTCCGGTGATGACGATGAACTTCAGTCCCGGGTTCAGGTTATGTGCCAGCTGTGTCAGCTCCACGATTTCGCGAGTTTTGCCCGAATTGGAGATGAGCAGCAACAAGTCATTCTCCTGGAGGATGCCGAGGTCACCATGCTGTGCTTCGCTGGGGTGCAGGAAAACGGACGGAATACCGGTAGAGCAGAAGGTGGTAGCGATGTTCATGGCTATCTGTCCTGCCTTGCCCATGCCCGAAGTTACCAGTTTCCCTTTTTTGCGGTGCACTTGTTCTACGATGAGTTCTACAGCTCTTTCATAAGCGTCCGTCACTGGAATGTTCAGTACGGCCTGTGCCTCTTTCTGCAAAAGCTCTTGAATGGATGCAATCATACTTAATGTGCTAATTTGATTAATGTGCTTAAAATTATAGCAATTGCAAATATCTGCAATTTTCTATAAACGGCAATAAGTTTTATTGTATTTTTGTCGCCTCAAATAGTTTGAAACGTCAGAATGAAGAACTTAAAAGAAAATTTACTGCCAACTTTCAATCAATATACTCTGCCCAATGGCATGCGCATCATTCACGAACCCTCAGCCTCCAAAGTGGCTTATTGTGGTTTTGCCGTAGATGCGGGTACGCGCGACGAGCTTGAAAACGAGCAGGGTATGGCGCATTTTGTGGAGCACCTTATATTTAAAGGTACCGCCAAGCGCAAGGCATGGCACATTCTGAACCGCATGGAGAATGTGGGCGGTGACCTCAACGCTTACACCAACAAGGAAGAGACGGTGATTTACTCTGCTTTCCTGACCGAGCATTTCGGCCGTGCCTTCGAACTTCTGGTGGATATTGTATTCCACTCCACCTTTCCGCAACGCGAGATAGAGAAGGAGACAGAGGTGATTATCGACGAGATACAATCCTACGAAGACAACCCTTCCGAGCTAATCTTCGATGATTTTGAGGACTTGATATTCAGGGGGCATCCCTTGGGACGCAACATTCTGGGCAATCCCGAGCAGTTAAAGCAGTTTCGCAGTGAGGATGCTGCCGCATTCACTGCCCGCTTCTACCATCCCAACAATATGGTTTTCTTTGTTCTGGGTAATCTGAGTTTCAAGAAAGTTGTGCTTATGGCAAAAAAACTTCTGGCGGATATACCGGCAACACCGGTGCATTATGGTCGTACTCTGCCGCCCCTCTATGTACCCGAGCATCTTGTAGTGCATAAGGATACTCACCTGGCACATGTCATGATTGGCAGCCGGGGATATAATGCATACGATGACAAGCGCACCGCACTTTACCTGCTGAACAATGTCTTGGGTGGCCCGGGCATGAACAGCCGCTTGAACGTCTCTCTCCGTGAACGTCGTGGGCTGGTCTATAACGTAGAATCCAACTTGACTTCCTATACCGATACGGGAACTTTCTGCATCTACTTCGGTTGCGACCCTGCAGATTTGGACTACTGCACCCGCCTGGTATATAAGGAATTGAAACGCTTGCGTGATGTCCGGATGACTTCCTCGCAGCTTGCGGCCGCCAAGAAGCAGCTTATCGGGCAAATCGGTGTAGCTTCGGATAATAATGAGAACAATGCGCTGGGTATGGGAAAGACTTTCCTGCATTATAATAAATGCGAAACTTCCGAAGCCGTGTTCCATCGCATTGAACAGCTCACTTCGGAAGCTCTGTTAGAGGTGGCGAACGAGATGTTTGCCGAGGACTATCTTTCGACGCTCATTTATCGCTGACCGCTTTTTTTATTTGAAAACCTGCAACATAGGACGTCCTATCCATACTTGTGGCTGTTTCAGCCCGAAGATGTGGGCAATGGTGGAGGCAACGTCATACTGCATCATGCTTTCGTGGAATTCGCCTTCTTTCTTAATGTTCTTTCCGGAGATGATGAAGGGAGTCTGCATTTCCTGCATGGTCTTGCCGCCATGTCCTTTTTCAATACCTCCGTGGTCGGCAGTAACGACGAAGATTGTTTCTTTCAGCATGCCTGCCTCTGTAACGGCCTGGATGATGCGGCTCACATAACCGTCGAGTTCTTTCAGTTTGGCGTAATATTCAGGAGTATTGTGTCCGGCTTGATGGCCTACATGGTCGGGGTTGTCAAAGCAAATGGCAAGAAGGGTCGGTTGTTTCTCCTTGATATACTTTTCTGCCATACCGCATAAGGCTTCGGGATGTTTGTTGTAGTCGGGCGCTTGCGCATAGTGGCTTAAGGCAAGAGTGTCTACAAGGTATTTGATACCGTCCCATTCATACAGGCAGCCTATTTCCGCTTCCGGCCGGGCATCACGTAGCAGCTGGAAGATGGTAGGAAATATGCCGTGCTGGTTCAGTACGCGTGACGGAAGCTCGGGAGTCTTGGAGCCCCATTGCGTATATCCGTGCAATTCAGGACCTGCCCCCATAAACATGCTTGCCCAGTTGACGGCGCTGGAGGAGGGAAGTACAGTCCGTTTTTCTAATGTATAAGAACCGTCTGCCATCAGTTGCTTGATGTGGGGGATGTCTGCTTTGGGAACACTGTAGCTACCCCAGCCGTCAAGACCGATGAAAACTACGTGTTTTGCTTTTCCCTTGGCATTGCAGGGAACTGAAAAGAGGCATGCCACTGCTAGGGCGATGAATAATGTAAAAGTCAGTTTCTTCATGTTTTCTTTAGTTCTTATTGTTAACATGAAACAAAGTTACGGGAAACGTACCTAGTTTTAGTACGATATCGTACATAATCCGGCCGATTTTATATCGTTTCGTTCTTTTCCAACCGTTGCATGCTGAATTCACAGCCGCAATACTGCTGGTTGTAGAAGTCATACTCTTTCAGCAGTTGGTTGCGCCGGTCCTGAAGTCCGCCTTTCCGCCAGTTCTGTTCCCAGAAGAGGGTGCCCGGGTAGAGCGCGGCGGCACGGCGTCCGGCTTCATTGATTTGTTCCAGGCTTTTCCAGCGCGAAGAGGCGAGGGTAGTGGTGAATACGGAGAAACCGTGTTCGGAGGCGTAGCGGGCTGTCTCTGTCAGGCGCAGGGTGAAGCACTTCAGGCAACGGCTGCCGCGTTCCGGTTCGTGCTCCAGGCCTTGCATGGTGTGCAGCCAGTGTGCATAATCGTAGTCTGCATCGATGAAATCGATGTTTTTGGAGGTTACGAAACGGATAGCCTCGTTTTTCCTTATCTCATATTCCGCCTGCGGATAGATGTTGGGATTGCAGTAGAATACGGTGGGGCGTATGCCGTTCTCCAGCATGCACTCGATGATGGCAGAGGAGCAAGGTGCGCAGCACGAATGCAGCAGCACCTTGCGGTCACCGTTGGGTGTTTGGACTTTCAACATTATACTTTCAGTTTAATCTTGCCTTTCACCAGCAGGCCGGTCAGCCCCACAATGACAAGCGAGAAGACGAGGGACTTGAGCAGCCCCGGTACACCGCTTCCCAATGCTTCGGGATAGTGCAGATGCAGCAGTTGCTGGACAGCATACCAGATGTAAGGGATAATATAGCAGGTCAGCGTTGCCGTGCCTGCGGGTTTGATAATATCGAACCAGTTGGTCTTGCCTTTCACGTCCGTCAGCCAGTAGAAGAAGCCGAACAAGGGGAAGAACATGGCGAGGCAGTAGAACAGCCATGTCGGTGTGGCTTGTATTTTGGATATAATCCAGAACGGGTGTGAGAAGACGAGGGCAAGGACAAGCATTCCTATGCCGAGGGCACAGAGCATGCCGATGAACCGTCCCGGCCGTTCCCGGTCGGCATAGCGCTGCATGAGCAGGGAGGTCAGTACGCCGGACATACCAAGGGCATGCAGCGTCCAGTCGCTCGGGATAAAGGGAAGCAGGACAATCCGGCTGCCGTACTCTCCCGGTATCAAGTCGGAATGGCTGACTACGGCAAGCAATACGACCACGAACCAGGCAATGGCATTCTTCCGCAGGTTCTCCCGAGTGAATAGATAGATGCCTGCACATACCGCATACGTCCAGCCGATAAGTCCGAGGATGCCCCACCAGCTTATCTGGAACGGTTTCCCGTTCATGTCCTTGTAGATGACGAGGAAGGCAAGCAGAAGCACGCCTGCTGTTTTCATTGCGGTGAAAAGGACCTTTTTCGTTCCTACCGCTTTGGGATATACCCCCCAGGTGAGGAAGAAACCGATGACCATCAGGATGGAGAACCATGGGTGCGAGAGGCCGCCTTCGATGCCTCCGCTGTTCAGTGAAAACAGTCCCATGGCAATCAGTGCCACTGTCCGCCAGAAGATATGGGCCACGACTTGCAGGGTGTTGTCTCCCTTTTTGTACCGGTTTTGTATGGCAAAGGATACGGACATGCCCATACAGAAAAGGAAAGCGGGGAAGATGGTGTCGGAGAATCCCATCATGTCTTCGTCTATCCTGGCATGCATCAGCCAGTGGGGGACGTTTTTCAGTCCGGGAATGTCGTTGACAAAGAGCATGAGGAACATGGTGAGTGCGCGGAATACGTCTACCGCGGCAATCCGTTGGGGTGTTAAGCTTTTCATGATAGATAATTTGTTTGGGGGTTTTGAACGCAAATATAGGAAACTATTCTTTCCGATGCTACTGCTTTGCAGGATTTCTTGCTATATTTGCATGAACTTTATGGTCATGGAAAGGAGATTGTTCATTTTTTGTTTTCTTGCCGTCGTGGTATGGCAAAGTGTGGCTTTGGCTGCCGGCACGTCGTCTTTCACTGCACTGACGGCTTCTTTGGATGAGGCTATCGAGGCGCATCGGCACTATGTCGCCGTGCGTGAAGGGCGCATTGCCCGGCTGAAGTGCCAATTGCTGGATGCCGACACCGCCAATCTCTCTTTTTTTCGATGGAATGGGGAAATTTATAAGGAGTACAAGGCATATATCTGCGACTCTGCCATCCATTATCTTCGTGTCAATCTGGATTGGGCAGAACGCTATGGCCAACGGAATGCAGCACTCGAAACAAGGCTGGAGCTTGCCCACCTGATGGCTTCGGCAGGCATGTACGAGGAAGCCGCCGAACTCTTGAGGCAGACGGACAAAGCCTCCCTTCCCTCCCATCTGCTGCCGGACTATTACAATGCCTGTCATAAACTTTACACAGAACTGAGTTTCTATACGCTGGACGATTCTTTCAAGAAGCATTATCAGGCTTTGGCTACCCATTATGACGATTCTTTGATGCAGGTACTTCTGCCTTCATCCCCCCTCTATCTGGAACGAAGAGAGACGCGGGAGGCCGCTGCAGGCCATCCGGACGAAGCCTTGAGCATCAATGATACGCGTCTGGCACATGCCAAGCCCAATACTCCCGAATATGCGCTGGTGACCTATCAGCGCTCATTGCTCTACCGCCGGCTCGGGAACCGGGAGGAGGAGAAGCGCTATCTGGCTTTGTCTGCACTGACCGATATTCGCCTGAGCATCACAGACCATGCCTCACTCTGGAACCTGGCGGAACTTCTTTATGAGGAAGGGGATATGGAGCATGCCTACCGTTACATCCGTTTCTCGTGGGACGAAACCAACCGATACAACGCCCGTAGCCGCAGCCTCCAGACTGCCGGCATCCTTTCACTGATAGACCTCACTTATCAGGCCATGCGTGAGAAGCAGAATGACCGGCTCCGGCTGTACCTCTGGCTCATCAGCGCTTTGATTGTGCTGTTGGTGGTGGCAGTGGGCTTTATCTACCGGCAGATGCAGCGACTCTCTGCCGCACGGAACAAGCTGGAGCATGCCAACGAGCAACTGCAACTCTCAAACAACATCAAGGAGGAGTATGTGGGCCGTTTCATGAATCTCTGCTCCGTTTATATCAACCGGCTGGATACCTACCGGCGGATGGTCAACAAGAAAATCTCTGCCGGGCAGATGGAAGAGCTGCTGAAGATGGTGCGTTCCCGCGAGGTGCTGGACACCGGACTGAAGGAACTCTATGATAACTTTGATACTGCCTTCTTGCACCTTTTCCCCGATTTTGTCGATAAATTCAATGACTTGCTGCAGCCCGAAGAACGCATCGTGCTCCGTAAAGGCGAGTTGCTGAATACGGAACTCCGCATTTTCGCCTTGATTCGTCTGGGCATCGACGACAGTTCGCAGATTGCAGAATTCCTCCGTTATTCCGTAAACACCATCTATAATTACCGTGCCAAAGTGAAGAACAAGGCCCGCATTTCGCGCGAGGACTTTGAAATACGGCTGATGCAGATACGCTGACAATACGTCAAACTGGCTTTTTGAATCCACTTTCTGCCTTTCTCTTCTTCTGATTATATTTCTGATTATTAGTTGTTTGTTTGTTCATGCTTCTTCACTTCTTCCACCTATTCCCGATTCGCCGGTACGAGGTGTTCTTATCTTTCCTAACTTTGGGGAAGCAAAAGCGAATATCGCAACTAATACTATAACCAAAATTATTGCCATGAAACATTTATTAGCGACAAGCATTACCATCGCCCTGCTCTCTTTGGGCCTTGCGGGATGCGGTGAGAAACAAGCGACAAAAGAAGTAACTTCGGATGCATTCGTAACCATTCAGGGTCAGGACTTGATAAAGCCCGACGGTACCAAACTCTTCATCATGGGTACCAACCTGGGCAACTGGCTGAATCCGGAAGGATACATGTTCAAGTTCAACAAGACCAATTCCGGCCGTTTCATCAATGAGATGTTCTGCCAGTTGGTGGGACCGGACTTTACGGCCGACTTCTGGAAAGCATTCAAGGACAATTATGTAACGCGCGAGGACATCCGCTTCATCAAGGAGCAGGGTGCCAACACCATCCGCCTGCCTTTCCACTACAAGCTGTTTACCGATGAGGACTATATGGGGCTGACCGCCGCCCAGGACGGATTTGCCCGCGTGGACAGCCTGGTAGAGTGGTGCCGCGAATCGGACTTGTACCTCATCCTCGACATGCACGACGCTCCCGGCGGACAGACGGGCGACAATATCGACGACAGCTACGGCTATCCCTGGCTGTTCGACAGCGAAGTCAGCCAGCAACTCTACTGTGACATCTGGCGCCGGATAGCCGACCGCTACAAGAACGAACCGGTCATCCTCGGTTACGAACTCTTCAACGAGCCCATTGCCCCTTACTTCGAGAACATGGAGGAACTCAACGGCAAGCTGGAAGATGTATATAAGAAAGGTGTAGCCGCCATCCGCGAGGTGGACAGCAACCACATCATTCTGCTGGGCGGTGCGCAATGGAACGGTAATTTCAAGCCTTTCAAGGACTCCAAGTTCGACGACAAGATAATGTACACTTGCCACCGTTACGGAGGCGAACCTACCCAAGCTGCCATCCAGACGATTATCAACTTCCGCGACAGTGTGAACCTGCCCATGTACATGGGTGAGATAGGCCACAATACGGACGAATGGCAGGCCGCTTTCTGCCAGACGATGCGCGAGAACAACATCGGCTATACCTTCTGGCCCTACAAGAAGATGGACGGTTCTTCTTTCGTCGGCATCACTCCGCCGGAGAACTGGGCAAACATCGTGTATTTCTCCGAAGCACCGCGTGCCACGTACAAGGAAATCCGTGAGGCACGTCCCGCGCAGGCCATGTCCCGCAAGGCGATGATGGACTTTATCGAGGCATGCAAACTGAAGAATTGTGTGGTTCAGGAGGGTTATATCCGGTCATTGGGAATGAAGTAGCGGGTGCTGCCTCGCTGCAAACAGTACGTATCAAGTCCCAGAGGATGAGATGCCGGGACTTAGTATGAAAGAGGTAGGGACTGAGCTGTACACACCATAGGACTGAGCATCCAAAACATCCGGATGTTTTAGGGCAAAACATGGGGATGTATTGGGATAAAACATCCGGGTGTTTTGGGGTAAAACATGGGGATGTTTTGGACAACAACATCCGGATGTTATGGGTACTCACTATACGGGTGTAAGGACTTCAGTTCCTATGTAGGTAGGGCTAAGTCATATTCCCTTGTATGTTGGAGATTATCAATGGTACGGACTGATTATGATTGCTTACTTATATAACAACTTAATTATACAACAATGAAAAAAGTATTATTCGGTTTGGTTCTGGCTGCTGTCGCGCTGCCTCTTTCAGCCCAGCAGAAGCCCGTCTATCTGGACGCAAGCAAACCTATTGAAGAAAGAGTGGAAGACGCTTTGAGCCGTCTGACCCTGGAAGAGAAAGTGAAGTTGACTCATGCGCAAAGCAAGTTCAGCAGTGCGGGTGTGCCCCGTCTGGGCATTCCCGATGTATGGACGGACGACGGCCCCCACGGCATACGTCCCGATGTGTTGTGGGACGAGTGGGAACAAGCCGGATGCACCAACGACTCCTGCGTGGCTTTCCCTGCCCTGACCTGTCTGGCGGCAACCTGGAACCCCGAAATGTCTCTCCTTTACGGACAGAGCATCGGTGAAGAGGCACGCTACCGCAACAAGTCCGTCCTGCTGGGCCCCGGTGTCAATATCTACCGCACACCGCTCAACGGACGCAACTTCGAGTATATGGGTGAGGACCCTTATCTGGCCGGAAAGATGGTGTCGCCCTATATCCGGGGCGTGCAGCAGAACGGCGTGGCTGCCTGCGTGAAACACTTCGCCTTGAACAACCACGAAGTGAACCGCCACACCACCAACGTCATCGTGGACGACCGTGCTCTTTATGAAATCTATCTGCCTGCTTTCAAGATGGCCGTGCAGGAAGGCGGAGCGTGGAGCATCATGGGTGCCTACAACCTATACAAAGGCCAACATCTTTGTCACAACCAATACACATTGAACGATATATTGAAGGGCGAATGGGGATTCGACGGCGTAGTCATTTCCGACTGGGGCGGCACGCACGATACCTGGCAAGCCATCACCAACGGGCTGGATATGGAATTTGGCAGTTGGACCAACGGGCTCTCGAACGGTGCCAGCAACGCATACGATAACTATTATCTGGCAAATCCCTATCTGAACCTCATCCGCGAAGGTAAGGTAGGTACCACGGAACTGGACGACAAGGTACGCCGCATTCTGCGCCTTATCTTCCGTACGGTGATGAACCCCGACCGTCCGTGGGGAAGCATGCTCTCTCCGGAACATTACGAGGCTGCCCGCCGCATCGGTGAGGAGGGCATCGTACTGTTGCAGAACAAGGGCAATGTGCTCCCGATAGACCTGAACCGGGCTAAAAAGATTCTTGTAGTGGGCGAGAATGCCATCAAGATGATGACCGTAGGCGGTGGTAGTTCTTCCCTGAAGGTACAGCGCGAACTCTCTCCGTTGGACGGCATCAAGCAGCGTGTGGCCGGCAAGGCCGAGGTGGTCTATGCCCGTGGCTACGTGGGCGATGCAAGCGGTGAATACAACGGGGTGGTGACCGGACAGAATCTGAAGGATGACCGTACTCCCGAAGAGCTGATAGCTGAAGCCGTGAAAGAGGCCCGGGATGCCGATTATGTCATCTTCATCGGCGGCTTGAACAAGAGCAACGGCCAGGACTGCGAGGACTCCGACCGTAAGGGTCTGGGCTTGTCCTACGGTCAGGATGCCGTTATCTCCGCACTGGCCGAGGCGAACAAGAATCTGATTGTCGTCAACATCTCCGGCAACGCCATTGCCATGCCGTGGGTGAACGAGGTGCCTGCTATCGTTCAGGACTGGTATCTGGGTTCCGAAGCTGGCAGTGCTCTCGCCGCTATCCTTATGGGGGATGTGAATCCCAGTGGCAAGCTTCCGTTTACCTTCCCCGTGAAGTTGGAGGATTGCCCGGCCCACAGCCTGGGTGAATATACCGGCAAGCGGAGCAAGGACATCATCGACATCAAATATAATGAAAGTATTTTTGTAGGTTACCGTTGGGCCGATAAGCAGAAGAAGGTGAAACCGTTGTTCCCCTTCGGCCACGGTTTGAGCTATACCACTTTCGAATATGGCAAGCCGACGGCCGACAGCAAGACCATGCAGGCCGACGGTACGCTGACCGTGAAGGTTTCTGTAAAGAATACCGGAGCGCGCGAAGGGCAGGAAGTTGTCCAACTGTACATCAGTGACAAGAAGTCCTCTCTGCCTCGTCCCGTCAAGGAACTGAAAGGTTTCCAAAAGGTGAAACTGGCTCCGGGCGAAACAAAGGAAGTCACATTTACCATTGATAAGGAGGCTCTTAGCTTCTTCGATGACACCCAGCACGCTTGGGTGACCGAGCCGGGTAAGTTCGAGGCTGTCATAGCAGCTTCGGCATTTCCTTTTAGGTTATTATCAAAGATAGTGTAGATGGAGGGTGTGGCCGTGAGGTTGCACCCTTTCTTTGTACTCTTTACAAGCCAATATGTTTTCTTATATTTCTGAGTTTCTTCGGGTTGGCTAAGGAAGATGCAGATATGCTGGATGTTAGAGTTAAAGCAGTGATGTTTTGTAGTAATGGGTGAGTTTTTACCGCCGTGTTTGGGCAGATTTTCATCTTTTATATTTATT